>Ga0247831_1003216_pt1 | contig 24413 bp, 33 predicted proteins | sample LaCruzMarch2015__9_FD_192406 | JGI IMG/M metagenome (GOLD analysis project Ga0247831, IMG submission 192406) | Freshwater microbial communities from meromictic Lake La Cruz, Castile-La Mancha, Spain - LaCruzMarch2015_1m | ecosystem: Environmental > Aquatic > Freshwater > Lake | place: Spain...
AGATCCGTTTCTTTCCGCGCTTTAGAGATTCGATTTCGGATCTCGTCAAGAGAGCGGAAGCCAATGAGGTAGTTTGCTTCGTTGGCCGTGAGCGCTTCGAGCGCGACAGAGAGGAGTCTTTCGAGTTCGTGGACATAACGCTTGGCCAACTCTGTTACCACACTTTTGGGCGGATGCAAATCCTTGCTCCGTCCCGCATTGACCAACACCGCAACGCCAACAATCCGGCCGCCGTGAAATTGGATGAAGTCGGCCAACTCGGCAAGCGTTCCGCCGAGGTTGGTAACATCGTCCACCAAGCAGTAGGAGCGTCCGGAAATGACGTCCCCCACGAAGACCGGCCGCAATGCCAGACGCTCCATGGCATCGGCTCCCGTGTGGTCTGGACAATCGCCGTATCCACTTCGGCCGAAGCAACGGCCGCACAGGCCGACGCCAGAACCTGCGGTATGGCATTGTCACCCGACGCCTCGCGCGCATGCGGTGCAACAAAGTAATCGGCGGGCAGCGCACCGTGCTGGATCGCAGTCAACAGGGGCACCGCAAGATCGCGCACGACGTCCACTGCTGCCGCCGCGTCACCGGCTTTGGCGGCGCGATAGGCTGCGTGCGCTTTCAACGTCGAGTCATCCGGAAAAACAAACATCGGATCGGACAGGTCGGATGGAAATCCGATTTTCCTCACTCCGGCAGATCTCATTTTCGCGGTCCCATGGTCTCGTGGTCCTGTGGTCTCTTACTTCGCCGAAGCGCGCACCTCGTTTGCGCGAGAAGCAAAGAAGTCGTTATCCACCGCATCATACCCCGTGAAGATCTTGTCCTCGGGAATCCCCAGCCCGGCGAAGTAGCGTTTGTGCGGGGTGCCGCCGACGAGGGCAGCGTCGAACTGGCGGATGATCTGGCGCTTGATCCACTTCGGTTGCAAATGTCAAAAGGCAAGGGCTGAGCCCTTGGGCCTTTACGTCGCTACTTTTCAGAGGTCGCTGACCAGAGCGCCGACGCACGCTAGAAGTGATTCAGGCTTGCAAGCGGAGTCAACATGCATATCTGTTGGCCTTATGACCGCAACCATCGCACACATCGTCGAGGAATTCGAGACACTGACGGTCAGGGAGAAAATCGAACTCCGGCGTCAAATTATCGACCGCACACCGTGGTCAGAGGACCTCAACGACGACGATTACGGCTCTCTTGCTGCAGCATCCTTCCGCTCACTGGACGAGGAGGAAGTTCGCGGTGCCTGAGCGTGGCGACGTATGGCTCGTTGACTTCGGGGCCGCTGCCAAAGTCCGCCCGGCCTTGGTGATAAGCGTCGCCTTTGAAGACGAAGACCGCGCTCTTATCGGTGTCATCCCTCACACCACCAGCACACGAGGCTCCAGATTCGAGGTGGTTGTTCCTGCCGGCTTTCTCAAGCAAGGAGCCTTCATGGTTCAAGGCGTTCCCTCGCTGCCGCCGAAGTTCTTCCTTCGAAAACTCGGTCGATTGTCTGCGGAGCAATTGCAAACCGTGGAAAAGCGCCTTCTCGACTGGCTCGGCGTGCTTCCCAGTTGAAGTTCCCCAGTGGCTCCCGATGACCACGGACCACTGACCCCTGACCACTGTTCCCCCCCTGTGGCTCTAGTTCATCATGACCACCTTGCAGCCCACCATCCGCCCGAGGCTGAGGAAATACCGACCAGGCAGCCCGTAGGCTTGGCGCAGATTTGACATAGTCAAAGCGTGGTCGAGGCGGAGCAGGCCCATGCTCACTCGAAACCGACTGCAATGTAGCTGCCCGGTTGGACGGATCTCACCAAATGAACAATCCGCGGAATGATCGGCTGCAGAATGGGCCAGCGGTTGGTTGGCAGTTCAACAATGGCGATCAACCTACCGGCAAAGTTCTGCTGATATCGCAGATTCTTGTCAGCGACGACAAACACATCAAAATCTACTTCAGCCAGTGCAAGAAGTTCTCCGTTGGAGAAGCCGCGCCAACCGCAAGCTTGAACCGTCGTTACATGGTGCCCGCAAAGATGCTTTGCCAGCGGGTGCGGCACATTTTCATCGAAGAGAATCCTCACGCAGCTTCTTCGAGCATACGGAGGAATGTCTCCGCGTCTTCACGCTCCACAGATGGAAAGAACTCCAGGAATTCTTCGAGCGAAAACCCATCCGAGAGATAGTCGATCAGTGTTTGGGCAGGCACTCTGGTCCCGCGAAAGACGATCGACCCGCCAAGAACCCCGGGGACCGAGGCAACAGGGCTGTGGATCATCGTGAGCATGCTGAAGCTTTTGTTGCAGGCTACACCCAATCCCTGGCGTTTTCAATCTTTGTCCGATTGCTAGGCACGGCTTGGAAAAGTGTAGAATTCAGAACGCAAAATGCAGAAGTGAGTGCACTTTACGCCACCAGTCCTGTGGTCCCGTGGTCCTGTGGTCTCTTACTCCGCCTCCGCGCGAATCTGCTCCGCTGTTCCCTCTGGCTGACTACTGCCCACTGACGCCTGTCTCCTGTTTTTGCGCAGCGCGAATTTCCTCCGCGCGCCGCGCAAAATACTCATTATCCACCGCATCATACCCCGTGAAAATCTTCTCCTCGGGGAGGCCGAGGCCGGCGAAGTAGCGTTTGTGCGGGGTGCCGCCGACGAGGGCGGCGTCGAACTGGCGGACGATCTGGCGCTTGATCCAGCGCTTCCATCCGGTGGCCCTCTCGGTGCCGGCGTGGCTCTCGTTCATCATCACCGTGCGCAGGCCTAGGGATTTGGCGGCGGCAAAGAGCGCAAAGTAGCGGGCCGGCGAATAGCTGGGAAGAAATGCGACTTCGACTTTCTCCTGCTTGAAAAGCTTCCGGGCCTTCCAGAAAACATCCACCGGCGAAACGGTCTCCTCCATCCCCTCGCATAAAGTCTGCAAGCCGTGGGCAAATTGTGAATGCAGAGTGCAGAATGCAGAAGTCTGACCTCCGGCTGTCCCGTGGTCCTGTGGTCCTGCGTTCCCGTTGTCCGAAGCCTTCCATGCGTAGGTTGTCGTCGCTGACGCGATCTGCACCGGGATCACGCGCCAAGCTTGCCCTGAGAGCGCCGTGTCGCGTGACCGGTTTCCTTCATCCGCCATTCGCTCTCCGCCATCCGCTATTTCTTGCGCAGCCCGCTGCAAGGCAGCGACGCGCGCATGATGATACGGACCGAACTGGCCAAAACAGATGGCTATAACTCGATGCATGGAAGCTGAGAGATCGAAGTTGGGAATGGCCCCGGGGTGACCCTGCCGCTATTCAGCGCCGACTACTCTTGCAGCGGGTGCTGCGGGTCACGCCCCTACAGGCGCTGCACTGGGGCGGGGGCGCCGATGCGATGAACGGCGCGACGCAGTAGATTTCCCTGACATCTTTGCGATCCACCAGGACAGCAGCAGGATAGGAGTCACGTAATACAGCACTTGATAAAAATACTGCCAGAGGAAGAACCTCGACAGGAGCATCCCATTGACGGTGAGCACACCGATCAAGCAACAACGCAAATACCCGCGCGGGAGCGTCAGCACCCACCAGTCGGCCATGGATACGAGGTATCCAAGCACGAACATGGAGCCCAGCATCCAAAGCAGCCCGCCATCGAGCAGGAAGAATCCGGCAATGCCGCACGAATACGGCGCGCCGCGCGTGAAACTGCCATCCTGGGTGATCCCACCCTTGGGCTTTGCCTTCCATAGGGCCCGGGGAACAAAGTGTAGCGGAACGTAAAGCCAAGACCACACATAAGGATAGTATGCGGGCTCACTGCGTTTGGCCGCAACGAACGTGTCGAAGATGTTCATGTCGCCATCGTATCCATAAAAATTCCAGTAGGCATCCGCGATACTCTTGTCAGGCACCACCTGCTCAAGAACCCCTTCCTCGAGAAGTTCCTCGTTTTGCATGCCACGCTGCTGACCCAAATATTGGAACAATGGCTGGAAAAAAATCACTGGAACAATCAACCATGCGTAGCCCACGCGGCCCTTTAGGATCTGCAATACGGCAAACCCCGCTATTAGCAGGCCCATAATGTAAAATGACCGAAAATTGCTCACATCTCGCATCAGATATGCGAAGACCAACAGCATTCCTCCCGATAAAGCCACCGGCACTCCACTCCTTAGGTCACGACACTTTGTCCATTGCGCCACAGCGATGACAACAGCGAGCACGTGGATTGACTGCAGAACGACCGGCAAGTCATAAGCGTAGGCCCCGAGTGCCGAGCGGTAAAGTCGGCGTCCATAAATTACGAGGACAAACATGACAGGCATGGTTGCCACCTGAAGGCCAAGTGTCACCCAGATGTAGGCCGGCCGCACATCGAGCCTCGTTGTCACTGACTTGTTTCGTTGCCATCGCTCAAGGAGCCGGCGCCGATTCCACACCGGCACCGCCGCCGCCCCGACCGCAAAACACCAAAGAGCAAGACTCGCCCACCACACTGCGGAAGTCACTTCCGTCAGGTCCACCCGGATGAGAAACAATTTCGTGAATAACGTATAGTCTTTCTCAATAACCATGTAAATTGGTCGCACTGAGAAGAAGAGGATGGACATGAAGATGAAGCCGCCAACACCCGTGATCTGCCCCGTGCGAATTTCCTTGGCGAGCAGAAGGATCTGGCTGCACACCAGAACACCCACAGCTGCTGTGGTCCCGATCATCGGGTAGGCGATGGCGAGGAGGAAGGCGGAGATGAGGAGGAAGGGCATTCTCGGAAGTGACGACTGACGGGTGGCGAGTGACGAGCTTAAAAGCGCAGCGTTCCAGCGTTCAGTGTTTCAGTTCAGTGTTTCGGTTGGCTTTGCTTTGCTGCAGCCTGTTTGCTTGGGGGCTATCTGCGGTTCGCTGCGCTCGGCTCAGCTTTCGGCCAAACGGGCTAAGCCAGCGTCGAATTCAAAGGCACACACTTGTTCATCAGGCCGGCTTGGTTGCAACGGCGACCAACTGCCGGCGCTTCTTCACCACCGCCATGAGCCAGCAGAGCGCGTCGAAGGCTGGGCCGGGTAGCACGTTCATAAACTTGGACCAGCCGGGGGGCCATGCATAGGAGAGGACGGCCACCGACTGCACAGAGAACCCTGCCTCGACGAGGGTGTTGGCCAGGAGGCGCGGGGTCCATGTGTGCAGATGGTGATCGATGTCCGTGCCCGTGAAGTCCTTTTGGACTCGCCAATCGTCAAGTGGCAGCACGAGGACGAGCTTTCCTCCCGGGCGGAGTTTGCCGCAGATTTCGCGCAGGGCCTCCACCGGGCAAGGCACGTGCTCAAGGCAGTGGTTGGAGATCGCCACGTCGAAATCCCCGCACTCCACCTCGTCCAAGGCCCGGCGCACATGGACTCCATTCTCCCGGCAGAAGGTGTGAGCGGCCTCGTTGATTTCCACGCCAACTCGCTCGGCGCAGTCCAGCCCCCGAAGGACCCAGCCCCCGCCGCAGCCGAAGTCCAGCACACGGTCCGTCGGACGGATGTGTGAGGCGAACTTCCGAGCTTCGAGCGCCGCTCCCGGTGCCTGCTGCTGCTGGTAAGCGAAATATTCCTTGCCCTTCTCGGTCTGGTAGCGGTCGGAAGCTCCGTATTTCATGTGTGATTTAGGGTAATCTAACAGGTGCATGCGCAAGCGCCAGCAAAGCCGGGGCGAGGTGGCGTGGATGGAAACGGTCGGGCACGCGGGCTCCGGACTTGAGCTGCGCCAGCAGATCGCGGTCGCGGACGAGTTCCATCATCGCCTCCGCGATAGCCTCCGGGGTGACCTCCTCCAGCACCAGACCGTTAACCCGGTCTTCGACAACCTGCGCACAATTCCTTGAGGCGATGACCGGGCAACCATGGCCGAGCGCCTCCAGTTGCGTGCGTCCAAAGCCGTCAGAGAGGGTTGGAAACAGGAATACATCCGACTCATAATACAGCTGCTCCGCCGTTGAGCGATCCACCGGTCCGAGAAAACGGACGTGCGGCATCGCCTGGATATCATCTGGCACCCGCACCCCGTTTGGTCCGGCGAATGTGAAGTCCACCGGCTCCGCCTTCAGCAACCGGATGGCATCGAGCAACTGCCCCACCCCCTTGCGCAGGACTACACTACCGAGGAAGAGGGCCTGCAGCCGCGGGCGGCTGCCAGTGACGAGTGGCGGGTGTCGAGTGACGAGATGATCTCCTGCTGACGACTGACTATTGCCTACTGCCGGCGTCGCGGGCGCGTAAACGAGCGGAACCTCAACAATTTTCCCCTCATCGGCACCGGCCTCGACGATCAACTTCTTGGACCAACCAGAGTTCACGACAATGACATCCGCCATCGCAAGTTCCTCGCGCCATGCGGCCCAGTATTCGGGAGGCGCTTCATCCACCGCGGCTTCGATCGCGTGGTATGGCCGGCTCAACTCCCGCCAGAGCTGTTCCTCTCTCCATGCGCCATCAATCTGGTCAAGGATACAGCGCATTCCACGGCGCTTGGCGACCTCGAATGGACGACTCGCTGTGTAGGCGTAGGAGAAAAAGGTGTCGGCCGGGGCGTCTCGCAGCTGGCTTGCCGCCCAATCTGCATACCAAGTGTTGCGCTTGATGCACGCATCCCAGCCCGCGAGTCCGGTCAGGCGGAGCGAAACATCAAAGGACAGCCTTCGCAGCAGGGCCGACCGGACAAGGATGTCGGGCAGATCGTCCTGCCGTCTGGCAGCCAGCGACGGAGCCAAACCTCCCAGAAGCCTCGCATGTCTTCGTCGGACCCACACATCCGTGAACAGCATCTTGAGCGCGCCTGCGGCATGCAAAGCAGAAGCCACATTGTAGTGCTCACGTGAGCCCAACTGCGACACGATCCAGTTGTTCATCTAGTTGCCCGTTCTGCCGCGTGGACCATTAGTATGGCAGGGCGCGATAGGCGCGCCACTCGGCAGGAGTGAGCCTCTTCCGGAACATCTTAAGCGAGTAGCGATCGCGAATCCACGCCAAGATGCCCTTGAGCACGCTCACGCGACGCACCTTCAGAGCCAGCAGTGAACGCTTGAGCAGAATTTTTGCCAGGAGCGGAATAGAAAACAACGCCGGGGCATACCAGTCATAAAACAAAAGTTCGTTGCGTGTCCCAAAGTAATCCATGCGCTCATAGGACCTGTTCGCCTGGGTAAACCGATGTTCAAACGCCGGCTGATCACAATGAATGCACTGGAGAGAGGCAGAAAAAAGACGCGCCCCAAGATCCATTTCTTCACCTTGATGCACCAACTCTTCTCTGTAGCCGCCCGACTTCAGGAACAGACTCCTCTTGACAATATGAGCGCATCCAATGAAAGACCGATGCCTCTGGTTGGATCCTTGCGGAGGCACCTGCCAATCACCGCTTGGCAACCGGACGGGAAACCCGACGACAGCGACTGCCGGATTTTCGAGAATTTCCATGGCTTCCGCAAAATCACCGCTGGTCGGGTTCGAATCATCGTCAAGCACCAGCACATAGGGCGTTTCGCTGGCCTCAACAAGCCGATTTCTGTGCGGAATGTAACCAATGTTTTCATCACTTCGGTAAACGTGGTGTTTCCCACGCCATATTGAAAAATCAATCGGGCAGGGCTCGCTCGAGGCGTCATCGCCTACGAGCAGCGGGCACTGGTCGAGGCCGCACCCCTGCAGGTTCCTTATGGTCTGTCGGACTTCCGCCCAGCGATTACGCGTGCAAATGGTAATACTCAGCTGAATCATAACCGTAAAGGGCAACACGTTCGAAGCATTCACACATCCCGGCTGACCAAACACGCCAGACCCGCGGAAATCGCTCGTGATGCCCAGTATCTTTTGAAACCTTGTGACATGAATGTGCGTAATTACGCTTGGCTTTGTTGCCTAGGTCGAATTGTCGGTCTCGTTTCTATTGTCGGATTGCCGTCATTTTGTTTCGCTCCGAGGGGCACTGAAAACCTCCGATCCTGACTGACCACTGCCGGGCAGAAGCGCAGTTGCGTCACTCACTGCGGAAGCCCAATGCAGCAAGATATGCAATTGCAACGTTTCTTGGCTCGTGCTTCTGTAGATGAGGATCGAACTCACTGTTGTGAGCACATGGAGTTTTCCGAGCACGCCGTGCATTCAGCATCTGCAATAGCCCATCAGCCAGGGCATCCACGTCACCAGGCGGCACAGCCGTCGCCCTCGATCCGGCTGCTTCAAGCAAGCCGCCGGTCGCGGTTACGAGAAGTTCGCAACCACATGCTCGGCCCTCCAGTGCAACAATGCCAAACGGCTCATACCGTGAGGGGACGACCAAACAATAGGTGCGACGTAGCACTTCCGCAACGCGCTCACCGTTTAGTGGACCAAGCATGGCCACATGATTATCCAGGCTGTGCTCCTTGAGTAGACATTCCAAATTTCGGTGCTCCTCACCATCACCGACGATTGCAACTTTCGGCTGAATGCCCTGCACCGCGAGGCGTGCGAGTCCCTCCACGAAGACATCAGCTCCCTTGAGTCTCACCAAGCGGCCGACAAAAGCAAAGTCAATATCCCGTTTCGTGAGCTCTGGAGGCTGGCAAAAATGCCGCGGATCATAAGGGTTGGGCAGGACCCCACAGGGGACACGAAACATTTCTTCGACTTCCGCCGCCAAAAACCTGCTTGAAGCCTGCATCCGGCATTTTGAAACAATATACCTCATCAGCACCTTCCACGGCCAACGCCGTCGCTGCGGCGTCACGTTTATCATCATCAATTTGGGCTTGCGAGACAGCGGCATGATCCAAGCCAGGCGGAGGCAATCTTGGTGGCACACTACAACGTCCGCCCACCCTATCGCATCCATTTGCTCCCATAGTGATGGCCGGCGAACAACCCCCAACTCGCTGTCGTCATCACATGGGCCATCCTGCGGGGTCAAAATACGACTGTCATGGCCAAGCTCGACAAGAGCACGAGCAACAGAGCGGACAACAAACTCAAGACCCCCAACGCTTGGCGGATAGGCAGGTGTGTATTGAAGTATGTTCATGGAAGTCGCTACACGCCGAAACTAGGCACTTTCAAGATAGGCTCTCGTCGCGTATACGAGGAGCACGTAGGTCAGTTGATGCAATGGTGCCGCGCACATCTACTTTTGAGCGGGAGACGCTAGCGCCAAGAATAGCGCGCACGGTGGGCCCAATTGATGAATTTACGGTGCGCGATCTCACCGAGAAGCTCAAGTCGAGCGAATCGCTCTGCCTCAACCGTTTCAATTTTCACAGGCTTCGACCGATTCATACGGGTGGCCGCTAAACCTGCAAAATCATTGAACCGGGAGCGCACAGGCTGGGTAAAGTGCAGCACCGCACACTTCTCTAAAACAGACGATTCGCCATAGGCCAGCGCCACCTGCGCGGGTGCCCACATGCGCACGCTGCGCCGTGCGGCGAGGAGGGCCCAAACTGTTTGATCGCTATTGATAGCCCTAAAGTGAGGATGCTCGTAAAGAATTCTCTCGATATCATCATAAGTTATGCTCTCTCGTCGGACAAGCATAAATCCGGCATTCAGGCGCCGAACGAGACTCCCATTCGGCAATTGAACGGCATGCCCAAGTCCGAAGCGGTAACTATACTGCCGGTCCTGCATAAACAGCAAATCAGTGGCAGTATCAGGAAAGTCGCACAATCCTGACACTGGACACATGGTTAGGATGTCGCTGTCATAGATTAGAAACACAGGGTGCTCGTGGTTTAGGGTATCGATAAGCTTTAGCCCCATTGAATGCCTCCTCCTAAACTCTCTACAAAGCGGAAAATCACGGAGAATTTCATTCATCAACTCATCCGCAACAGTGCGCTGGATGATACGACTATTATCGGGGAATGCAGCATTGATGGATTCTCGATCGTGTGCACTGAGAACATCTTCATGCCAGACCAATTTGTGCCTCTTGTCACTGCATGCCAGTAACGATCTAACGGCCGTGATTCCCATCTGGACATCCCTACTCCTGATTACAAGGTGAACAGGTATGACCGGGTTTTCCCCGCCGTTGTTTGGCTTGTCCATGCTTATCGGCCGATTGAGTTCCAGTGTAGTCTAACGGCGCGCGACGCGTGCCAGCATATTTTGCAAATGCCCAAACACTTCCGACTGCTCCTTGCAATTAAGCACTCGACAACACAGCAAGTAAAAGAGCCCACCTGCGAGAACCTGCGCTCCCAAAAGTGCGCCTGGAGACAAATCCCTAAGGAGCAAAACCGAAGCAGCAACTGGGATCATGAGCGTTGCTGCACATAGCGGCTTCCACGCGTCCAATATTTGACGCATGCCTGCGTATTTCACGCTACCACCAGCAATCCTCGCGGTAATAAGATAGGCCACAAAAGTCACAAAAATCAGGCTCGCCACCATTGCGAAAATGCTGATTCGCACTGTAAGGACAGCGGCACCCAAGGCAAGAACTTTTTTGGCCAATTCCGCAGCAAAGTAGGCTTTTGATCGACCTGTTGCTTTAAGATATCCGTAATTTACCGTCACAGGAAGCCAGCACAACCCGCAAAACGCCAAGATGCGGACGAATGGTATAGCTGGAACCCATTGAGATCCGTAGAGCGTCAGAACCAACGGTTCAGCAGCAACAAAGAGCCCAGCCATGATTGGTGCATGCACATAGTAAGTCACTCGCATAGCCTTGCGAAAGGCTTTCTGCAAAAGAACGGGATCATGAGTCGCGGCCGAGAACAGAGGCATGGCTACTTGGTTTATTATTCCAGATGTGAAGCTGTTGGGTAATGCAAGCGTCGAATCCGCACGACTGTAGTATCCGAGATCGGCGGGCGTGTAACACTTGCCGATGAGCAGAATATAAATGCGACCGAAGATTGTCTCCAGCAAGTCGGCCGCGACAATGTATGCCCCAAAGCGAAACAGAGGAGCGATGGCGAACAAATTGAACACAAGTTTTGGGCGCCAATCACTCCAGATCCACACCACCAAGCTCGTGGTGGCACAAGCCGCAAGGTTCTGGCCAACTAGGCTCCAGATCCCCCACCCGTTCCAAGCGAGGAAAATGGCGACCAGACTCGATACTGCCGAGGCGCTCAAGCTGATGCGTGCAAGTTTGGCGAACTGCAGATTCTTTGCCAGAAGCGACGTGTGGACGCCGCCCAAACTGGAGATGATGAACGCCAAGGACAGAACGCGGCTGACAGGTGCCAAGACTGGCATATCGAAGAAGGCGGCAATCCACGGCGCTGCCAGCATCATGGCTCCTGCCATGGCAAAAGATGAACAAATGCATAGGTAAAAGACGGATGATGTCTCGGTCTCGGTGAGGTCTCTTTTTTGAACCAGCGCAACCCCGAACCCGGCACCGATCAGGGTGCCAGCCACAGCCATCAATACTGAGGCTATAGCTATAACCCCGAACTCCTCGGGCGTGAGTAGCCTGGCGAGAATGACGGCAACGACAAGCTGAACCGACTGGCGTGCACCCGTCTCAATTGCTGTCCAGCTAACTGAAGTCAGCGCTTTCTGCTTTAGTGACCCAGACAACTTGTGTTGAGCTGCGCGCTCCTCATGGAGCGGTTGGCCATCGGTTGTTTATTCAGGCGGAAGGGGCAACCTACCTCGGGTGCGCATGCAGGTCCAGATCAGGAGCAATGCGGACGAGGGACGACTGTTCCTCTACAACCTATGCCTTGGCGAAAGACAACCCCCGATAAGCGCCAACTTCGCTCGCGCCCAACGACTCAGCAAGCACCGCCGCGACTTCCGGATTGTCCTCGGCGACATAAAGATATTTCTCGCTGAGCAATGGACGAATAGCTTTAGCTACGATTTTTATAGCTTCGAAAGTATGTGGCCCGTCATCAATAAACACATCGATTGTCCGTCCGGCAAGGGCGTGTTGGAGCACCGAGATGTCGGGCGCATAAGCATCAAACTGGAAGACTTGCGGGGCACCTGCGCGAAAAGCACCGCGCGAAATCAAGGTGTCCTTGAAAGAGTGGTAGCGGGCCGGTTTAATATCCAGACCGATCAGCACTGAAGGTGGGGGAAACATTTCCGAGAAGATAGCCAAACCACTACCCCGGAAGACACCCAACTCCACCAGCGTGACGGGACTTTGGAGAAACCTCTGAAGCTCCCTGCTGTAGAAGGGTGCGTAGGCGTGCCTTTCAAATCCCATTTTGTCTCCACCCTGCTGGACATTGGAGGATTGGCCATCGAATTCGCTGAAGATAACGCCGTCCTTCTCAATCCTTGGGGCAAATTGCCTCTCTTTAGCAATTAGCCAGCCGATCGACGCTCGCTTGCATCCAAATAGCGAATACACGTTGGATTTTAGTGCGCGAAGTTTAGTCGGCACGCCAGTATTCCGCGGCAGAAGAGTTTTAAGTAGATTCATACAATTTCTAACATGTTAAAGCGATACACAGGCAAGCAGGACAAGATAGATACAGTTCCTACGTTTACCAGTCAAAAGGAAACATCGATTGGCATAGGCTCACGCCGTTGGCCTGATTCATACGCCCTACAGCTTGACATCATTCAGCCATCTGGCGTTTCGCTTGTGCCACTCAACTGCGCGCCACAAGCCGGCCCGCGGAGCAACCTCCGGCTGCCAGCCGAGCAGTTCGCCGGCCTTGGCAATTTCCGCGGAGGTGTCCTGCATGTCGGCGCGGTTTTGCGGCAGATGCTCGATGATGCCTTTCTTGCCCAATGCTTCCTCCATTAGGGAGATCATGGCATTGATGCTGATGGGGGTATTGCCCCCGCCGAGGTTGATGACCTCGCAGCCATCCAATCCCAAGGCGGCCACCGTTCCGCGGGCGATGTCGTCGATGTAGGTAAAGTCGCGCGTCTGGCTGCCGTCGCCGTAAAGCTGGATGGGCTGCCCGCGGCGGATCCACTCGATGAAGCGGAACGGGCTCATGTCCGGCCGGCCGGCGGGGCCGTAAACGGTGAAGTAGCGCAGGATGGCCACATTGATGCCCTGCAGATGGTGCCACGTCTGCGCCAGCGCCTCGGCAGCGAGCTTGGTCGCTGCGTAGGGCGAGATCGGCCGCGTGACGTCGGCGGTCTCGACGAAGGGCATCTTGGCCCCGGCATAAAGCGAGGAGGTAGAGGCCATGACGAACCGGGACACGCCATGGGCGGTCATCAACTGCAGGAGGTTCAGGGTGCCGAGGGTGTTGGTGGTGAGATAAATCTCCGGCGACTCGATGCTGGCCCGCACCCCGGCACGGGCGGCGAGGTTGATCACGGCGTCGAAGCGGTGCGCGGCGAAGAGTTTCTCCAGGGCCGCCCGCTCCTCGATGTCAATGGCATGGAACTCAAACCCGGGCATGGCGGTGAGCGCCGACAACCGGTGCTGTTTGAGCCGCACATCGTAGTAGTCGTTGAGGTTGTCCACCCCGACAACTGTGTCCCCCCGAGCCAGCAGCATCTCCCCTACCCTCGCGCCGATGAAGCCGGCACAGCCTGTGAGGAGGAGGGTCATGCTTGCTTTTTAGCAGAAAGAGGCCGAAGGCGGTAGCCGTTGCTTTTTGACAGTCTCACCACGCTGCCGCCCGCGGTGAAGCCAAGCTCACCGGAGCGTCCCCGCGGATGCACGGCTCTGAAGCCACCCAGTTTTCCGGAGCGGACCACCTTGACGGGACCGGGGGCGGGAGGAAAGTCAGAACGCAGAAGGTAGAATGCAGAATGATGAGGGCGGAGGACTGAGTGCCTTTGGGGTCACATCTTGACATTTGACATTCCGCAGACCCCACCACGCTGCCGCCCGCGGTGAAGCCAAGCTCACCGGAGCGTCCCCGCGGATTCACGGCAGTGAAACCACCCACTTTTCCGGCGCGGACCACGTTGATACAGCTTCACGCTGGATTCGCCAAGTGCGGCGGTGGGAGGAAAGTCGGAACGCAGAACGTAGAACGTAGAACGCAGAGCCGGAGTCCGCCGCGGCGGACGAAGACAGGCCTTAGCCAATGCAGAATGAGAGGGCTGAAAAGACAGCCGAGCGAAGCGAGACGGGTCGCCGCGGCGACCAACTGATACGGACCCAGTGGGACGGGTGTCAGGCTGCACTTGCAGCGGCACTGAATGGCAGGATGCGGTTGGCGCGCAAGTCGGCGACGGGGAAACAAAGCTCGAAGTGGCCCCACATAAGATTGCCACTCTCCAAGCCGAATTGCCGGAATTTGGAAATGTCGAGAAAGGCGCGGATATCGGGATGTTGGGATGTCTGCAAAAATGGCCCGAAATCAACGACGTTCTCGAAACCGTCATCAAAGCGGAGTCGGAGGCGATAGCTGCCAAGATGGTCCGCATGGGTGATGTTGAAGCTGTCGGTATTCATGCAAGGCACCGGGTTATTTTCTCTGATGCAACAGACTTGTGCAGCACGAAGTAGTCAACCCATTTCCGCACAATGTCGTCGGCCTTGGCCAACACCACGTCGCGAAACTGCTGAAGTTCTGCGGGCTTCAGGGGTGGCCGACTGGGTTGCGGCAGGAAGACTACATCCACAACCTTCCCTTGGATGATGCGGAACTCCGCCCGCGCCTCCCGACCTTGAATCTGGCCATGCACATGCACAGGCTCGTGCTCATTGCTGTAGAAGAAGACAACAAGGCCAAGATATTCGTAGAGCTTAGGCATGAGTTAGGAGACAGGCGTCAGGAGACAGGGGGCAGTGGACAGACGTCAGGAATCAGTGGGCAGAGGCAGATGCTCAGCTGGCCACCGCGCGTAGATGACGGAGAAAAACCAGCGGCTCACATGTGACAAAATCCGGATAGAAAGGCGCGATTTGCTGGAGGTGACGGTCGTAGGTCACGAGGTGGGTTGCCTGACCGTTTATGGCGCAGAGCAGAAAACCGATGTCTTCAGGATCAGCAGGATAGTGCCTGAAGTGAAAAAAGGTGATCTCGACTGTCTCACCCAACAAGAAGACGCGAGCGAGGAAGAATGCGATTTCGTCCGCTGTCTTTCCCATCCGGGCAAGCCTGTCCGCATACTCGGCCGCAACATCATCCGAGACCGGAAGCGTGAATTCTCCAGCCAGCCATCGGTCGAACACTTCGCGGTTGGGGCTTGCCGAGGCCTTCGAGGATTCGGCGGCCAGGAGGATGTTGGTATCCAACACCGCCCGTGTCTCCGAGCCAGTCACGAATCCCGCGGCAGACGGGCCACGAAATCCCGCAACTCCTCCGCCACCCTGCTCCGGTCGAAATTTTCCCCGCGCATTCTGTCAGCCTCGTTCTTCGCATTGGCAACCGCCTGCAGGGTTTCCGGCGAGTGACGCTCGCCACGATGGCGGTGCAGCACGACCTCGAGCTTGATGAACCGCGCGACACGCTCGCGCAAGTCGGGGATGTCCTGCGCCTCGGCCATCAATTCGTCAGGAATTTCGATTGTCTGCATGCTTTCCGATTAACACGCCAACCACGGTTGCGCAAGCAGTGGGGCCTGAAGCACAGGCGTCAATTGACAGGTCAACCAATTCGCTGTTCATACCTGAACAGGTCGTAACGCCATTCGGGTCAGCCCTTACCTTTTGACATAACGCCATTCGGGTCAGCCCTTACCTTTTGATGAGTGCCTTTGGGGTCACATCTTGACATTTGACATTCCGCAGACCCCACCACGCTGCCGCCCGCGGTGCAGCCAAGCTCACCGGAGCGTCCCCGCGGATGCACGGCAGTGAAGCCACCCACTTTTCCGGCGCGGACCACGTTGATACAGCTTCACGCTGGATTCGCCAAGTGCGGCGGTGGGAGGAAAGTCGGAACGCAGAACGTAGAACGCAGAGCCGGAGTCCGCCGCGGCGGACGAAGACAGGCCTTAGCCAACATGAGTGCCTTTGGGGTCACATCTTGACATTTGACATTCCGCAGACCCCACCACGCTGCCGCCCGCGGTGAAGCCAAGCTCACCGAAACGAATCGATCCCGCGGATGCACGGCAGTGAAGCCACCCGCTTTTCCGGAGCGGACCACGTTGATACAGGTTCACGCCGGATTCGCCAAGTGCGGCGGTGGGAGGAAAGTCGGAACGCAGAAGGTAGAATGCAGAGCGGGGAGGCAAGTTGGCAGGAGTCAGTTGGCAGGAGTCAGTATCAGTTGGTCTTACACGTCAGGCCTGTTTGGTCGCCGCGGCGCCCCATCTCCGCAAGCTCCGGTTCGAAGACTCGGCTGGCGGTCGTCAGTTGGCAGCAAGATTTCTGCTTGTGGCACTTTTGCATTCTGCATTCTTCGCTCACAGTTTCCGCCCGAGGGCGGAAGTCACGCCGCGTGTGCAAGGTCGTAGCGCAACTTCAACAACCGGTCTGCGGGTAGAGTCTCGAGAGCGACAGTCTCACCATCATCATTGATGAACTCCACGATGAACCAACCCGAGTCCAGCGTCTCGACGACAGTGCCGACCGCCCCGACCGGCAGCTCGCCAGCCGGCGACAAGAGCGCAACAACGTCGAGAAGTTCGATCTGATTCACGAGGAAGGAATGTAGCAGGAAACAAGGCGCGGGAAATCTTCATTTTTCCGAACCATCCAAATGCTCTTGATCGAGACAGCTCGCCATGGGAATTCCAGCACGTAAAGCACTCCGTGCAGACTGGTAACCATCGACCGAACTTCCGCCGATACGATGGCGTCAAGCAAGAGCCGCCGGAGGTAATCCGACTCGGTGATGCCGTGCTTGGCGAAAATGCGCGCCTTGTGCTTGCCTCGGGGATGACTGGCGTTGAGGCAATACCCCTCGAGCTTGCGCGAGTCGATCACAGCGCGGTCAAAGTTCGGTATCTTCACGTCTCGAGGGAGTCAGCAAAGCCAAAGGAAAAGTGTGCCTTTGGGGTCACATCTTGACATTTGACATTCCGCAGACCCCACCACGCTGCCGCCCGCGGTGCTGCCAAGCTCACCGAGACGAATCGATCCCGCGCATGCACGGCAGTGAAGCCACCCACTTTTTCGGCGCGGAGCACGTTGATACAGGTTCACGCCGGATTCGCCAAGTGCGGCGGTGGGAGGAAAGTCAGAACGCAGAACGCAGAACGTAGAACGCAGAGCCGGAGTCCGCCGCGGCGGACGAAGACAGGCCTTAGCCAATGGAGAAGAGAGGAGGGCTGAAAAGACAGCCGAGCGAAGCGAGACGGGTCGCCGCGGCGACCAACTGATACGGACCCAGTGGGACGGGTGTCAGGCTGCACTTGCAGCGGCACTGAATGGCAGGATGCGGTTGGCGCGCAAGTCGGCGACGGGGAAACAAAGCTCGAAGTGGCCCCACATAAGATTGCCACTCTCCAAGCCGAATTGCCGGAATTTGGAAATGTCGAGAAAGGCGCGGATATCGGGATGTTGGGATGTCTGCAAAAATGGCCCGAAATCAACGACGTTCTCGAAACCGTCATCAAAGCGGAGTCGGAGGCGATAGCTGCCAAGATGGTCCGCATGGGTGATGTTGAAGCTGTCGGTATTCATGCAAGGCACCGGGTTATTTTCTCTGATGCAACAGACTTGTGCAGCACGAAGTAGTCAACCCATTTCCGCACAATGTCGTCGGCCTTGGCCAACACCACGTCGCGAAACTGCTGAAGTTCTGCGGGCTTCAGGGGTGGCCGACTGGGTTGCGGCAGGAAGACTACATCCACAACCTTCCCTTGGATGATGCGGAACTCCGCCCGCGCCTCCCGACCTTGAATCTGGCCATGCACATGCACAGGCTCGTGCTCATTGCTGTAGAAGAAGACAACAAGGCCAAGATATTCGTAGAGCTTAGGCATGAGTTAGGAGACAGGCGTCAGGAGACAGGGGGCAGTGGACAGACGTCAGGAATCAGTGGGCAGAGGCAGATGCTCAGCTGGCCACCGCGCGTAGATGACGGAGAAAAACCAGCGGCTCACATGTGACAAAATCCGGATAGAAAGGCGCGATTTGCTGGAGGTGACGGTCGTAGGTCACGAGGTGGGTTGCCTGACCGTTTATGGCGCAGAGCAGAAAACCGATGTCTTCAGGATCAGCAGGATAGTGCCTGAAGTGAAAAAAGGTGATCTCGACTGTCTCACCCAACAAGAAGACGCGAGCGAGGAAGAATGCGATTTCGTCCGCTGTCTTTCCCATCCGGGCAAGCCTGTCCGCATACTCGGCCGCAACATCATCCGAGACCGGAAGCGTGAATTCTCCAGCCAGCCATCGGTCGAACACTTCGCGGTTGGGGCTTGCCGAGGCCTTCGAGGATTCGGCGGCCAGGAGGATGTTGGTATCCAACACCGCCCGTGTCTCCGAGCCAGTCACGAATCCCGCGGCAGACGGGCCACGAAATCCCGCAACTCCTCCGCCACCCTGCTCCGGTCGAAATTTTCCCCGCGCATTCTGTCAGCCTCGTTCTTCGCATTGGCAACCGCCTGCAGGGTTTCCGGCGAGTGACGCTCGCCACGATGGCGGTGCAGCACGACCTCGAGCTTGATGAACCGCGCGACACGCTCGCGCAAGTCGGGGATGTCCTGCGCCTCGGCCATCAATTCGTCAGGAATTTCGATTGTCTGCATGCTTTCCGATTAACACGCCAACCACGGTTGCGCAAGCAGTGGGGCCTGAAGCACAGGCGTCAATTGACAGGTCAACCAATTCGCTGTTCATACCTGAACAGGTCGTAACGCCATTCGGGTCAGCCCTTACCTTTTGACATCTCCGCCACGCTGCCGCACGCGGTGAAGCCACCCAGTTTTCCGGAGCGGACCACGTTGACGGGACAGGAGGGGGGAGGAAAGTCGGAACGTAGAACGTAGAACGTAGAACGCAGAGCCGGAGTCCGCCGCGGCGGACGAAGACAGGCCTTAGCCAATGGAGAAGAGAGGAGGGCTGAGAAGACCACGGGACCACGGGACAGCGGGACAAGGGGAAAGTCAGAAGGAAGAAGGCAGAATGCATCCGCCTACGCGTTTGCCGCGGGCAACGGCGAAGTTGCCTCCCTCGCGCCGCTCGTGTCGCCCTGCGGGCTGCCTCCGGCAGGCTCCCCCGCGCGGCCATCCGCGCCGGTGGTCGGCGTGACAAGGAGGTCAGGGGTCTTCGTGGGTTAATTGCCTTCGGCGACCAGCGCCGTGGGGGCGGCAATTTCCGCAGGAGAGCCGATCAAGCGTTCGAGCAACCGCTCAGGCGCGATGTCGGCCCCGTTGGGCCAAGCGATCGTTCCCCCCAAGACCCGGACTTGGCGAAAAAAGGACTCGTCCGCCAAGGGTGCGAAGATTGGCCCGTAGCCGGTGTAAGACGAAAGATCCACCTCCCCTTGCTCGCCACCGGCAAAACGCACCCATACCCGGCAGTCTCCTGCGGCGCGAACCTCTACAATCTCGGGAATCTCGTGCATGTCCAACAGTTAGTCCAAGGGCGGAATCTTCTCAAGCGGCTTGCCTTCCCGGGCCAGCTGCCAGTCCTCTTCAAGCCTGCCGGCGTTAAGGTCGATCCAATCACGGACAAGGCGCAGAGCCACTCTCGATTCCAAGTCGCCTGCCTGAACATTGCCTTGGAAATCGAGCTTAGCTTTGCGGCCCTGATATTCCACATGCACATGCGGCGGCTCGTGGTCATCGTAAAACATCCGCACGACAAGTCCGAAGAATCTCGAGAGTTCAGGCATAACGCAAATCAGCAAGCCCAACCGAGCGGGGCCGACCCGGTGAGCCTGGAGCGGGGAGCAGGGAAGATAGTGGCGAGAGTGCTCATACTGTGTCGCGGCGGGCTGCGTGTATTGGACCCTTACTTTCTAACATTTTAGGTTGAAACTCACCACGCTGCCGCACGCGGTGAAGCCACCCGCTTTTCCGGAGCAGACCAAGTTGGCGGGACCGGAGGGGGGAGGAAAGTCGGAACGCAGAACGCAGAACGTAGAACGCAGAGCCGGAGTCCGCCGCGGCGCAGCGAAGACAGGCCTTAGCCAATGGAGAAGAGAGGAGGGCTGAGAAGACAGCCGAGCGAAGCGAGACGGGTCGCCGCGGCGACCAACTGATACAAGACCACGGGACCACGGGACAGCGGGACAGAGGTTTCTGCCTGCACTTTTGCATTTTGCGTTCGGCGTTCATCATTTCCGCCGGAGGCCGAATCAGCCATTAGGAGCTTCTTTGACCGTCACGGCAGCCGCGCTTGACTCGCGTCGCGATGCCGCAGGTCTCTTCATTGCCGCCTGAAGATGGCGGTAGTGCTCGCCCAGCCGCACGGCGTCGAAATTGAACTGCTCGGCAATGGCGCGCCGAACTGCACGGACTTTTTCGACTTCGCTTTCGACGGCTTTCATGGGGTCTCTGAGATCAACTCCAAGGGTGTCACAAGTTGCGGGGGGAGCCCAAGGGGTCAGGCATGTTTTATTGACATCCTGCAGGAGGCCGGAGAGGCGGAGATTTTTTCAACCACGAAAGGGGCGCGAAAGGTCACGAAGGGATCGGGGGCAGGAGATCGGAGGGCGGAGAGCGGAAAGGTCGGAGATCCGAGGAGATTTTTTCAACCGCAACAATTCAGCGTTTCAACTCTCTGCAAGGCGATTCAACCCCGTCGCGGCGAATCAGTGTTCGGACGACACCATCGCACCGGGCAACTCGGCCCGGCGCTGCTCGGACATTCGCACACCCCCTTGCGCAACCAACCAAGCCTCAAACTCCACGTCCGACATGCCGGCCGTCACCGAAGAACTGGCTCTTCGCTCAGAGGACCGGGAGAAATCGAGCGTGGAAATTTCAGTGTCCAAGCCAATCACGGTGGTAGCGTTCATAGTTTTCCTTGAAATCGCCGATAGCATATTCCACAGCCTCGTCAAAATCAAACCCTGTCATCCACTGTTTGCGAGTGAGCCGCCCGGACCGGCCCATCTGATCCAAGTGTGGAACGCCATGGGCACCGTCATAGCGCGCGATGTCAACTGTCTCCTGCCCGGAATCCAGCATGAGCCTGACGACAAAAGCGACGATTCGCCCTTCGTGACGGGTGAAGTCCACGACGATAAAGAACCCACCGGGCAAATGGATCTCGAAGTATTTCCAGGGCATGGACGAGGAAGACCGGGAGCCGCGCGGCTGCGCCGCGAGTTGAAGTTGAAGGCGGGGGACGACTGAATCGCCCTTACACTTAAACTTTCGACTTAAACTCCGCCGTGAAACGGCGGATCGTCTCGATCTCGTAGTCGAGCTGGGAGGGAGTGAGGCCGGGATAGGTGCCGAGGAAGAGGGCGGAGTCAAGCACTGCCCATGCCGCCGAACGGAAAGTCGGGGTCACCCGAGCCATAGGGGTCAGCCCTTGCCTTTTGACATTTTGCGGACTCCACCACGCTGCCGCACGCGGTGAAGCCACCCACTCTTCCGGAGCGGAGCACGTTGATACAGGTTCACGCCGGATTCGCCAAGTGCGGCGGTGGGAGGAAAGTCGGAACGCAGAACGCAGAACGTAGAACGTAGAACGCAGAGCCGGAGCGCAGCGAAGACAGGCCTTAGCCAATGGAGAAGAGAGGAGGGCTGAAAAGACAGCCGAGCGAAGCGAGACGGGTCGCCGCGGCGACCAACTGATACAAGACCACAGGACCACGGGACAGCGGGACAAATTTTGCGGAGCCTACCACGCTGCCGCACACAGTGAAGCCACCCAGTTTTCCGGAGCGGAGCACGTTGACGGGACAGGAGGGGGGAGGAAAGTCGGAACGCAGAACGTAGAACGCAGAGCCGGAGTCCGCCGCGGCGGACGAAGACAGGCCTTAGCCAATGGAGAAGAGAGGAGGGCTGAGAAGACCACGGGACCACGGGACAGCGGGACAGAGGTTTCTGCCTGCACTTTTGCATTTTGCGTTCGGCGTTCATCATTTCCGCCGGAGGGCGGAGGCGGCAGGCTTTCAAGCGAGCTGTGCGGCCTGTTCCACGGACTCGAACAAGACACGCACGGGCTCTGCGCCGACTGGGTAATTGAGCCTCTCGAAGCCGATGACATGGCCGGCCTTGTCCTTCATCAAGACCACCTCGTCGCCCGTTTCTTCGCAGACATATTCATCTTGGGGCGCGCCGAACCAAACCGTCAGCGTGCGCCCGGTCACATCGTGGTAAACGTTCAAATCGGCCATATATGTTCTCTTTCTTTGATGGCGTCCGTCGGGTAGACGGTGATGAGAAAGCCTTCGGCGTCTGTCCTCCGGCTTACTGCACCAACTGTTCAACCCTCCGGTGCCTCGGCCACGCGCGCCGTGGGGATTCCGGAAGGCCTTTTGGGTGACCGTGTGACCACCTTATGACCGGACTTCCATTGCCTGATCATGGCGTCTTTGACCATCGCGGAGAAATCTCCACCGAACGCTTCGAGAATCTCGCGGCGGTTTTTCCGCACCTCGTCGACTATGGGATCACGATTCATCGTCTTCGATTCCGAACAATTCATCAGGAGTGCATATAATAGGCAGCTTGTAACCGTATGCGGCAACTACCCTCTCTACTCTATCCAGGATTTCGGCGTTGGCAATGTGCCGACAGTTCCAAGTAAGCAGGAAGTCCATGCCATGGCGTGCCGCCAAGGCGATATGACCCGCATCTGTGTGGGCTTTCTCCGGGATAACACCCGCTCTGACAATGGCGTCTGAGAGTCCCAAAGCCTCTTCGTCGAGCGCGAGAAAAGAGATATCAACCAGGGCATTGAGCCTGTCCTGAGCCGCCTCATTGTCACCCCTCGCCGCCTCGTCGTAAACCAATTGCGAAACGAAGAGTTCATACTCCTGCCGTCGCTGAGCCCACCACTGCTTGGTCACCTCCTGCTTACCAGCAAGGACTACGTCCTTGGAGGGCCTCGCTTTGAGGAAACTCGGAATCGTGGTCTCGATGTAAACAGTCGGTTTCATGCCCGACACGCCGCGACTACTTGCTCGGCAATCTGATCCCACGAGTAACTCTTCTCCACCAAATCCCTCCCTCTCAATCCCCTCTCAGCGCGCTCGGCGTCGTCTGCGGTTAAAGCATCCCTTAAAGCTTTCTCCACGGAGTCACGTTCCGGACGGCATTCCCAAGCGCCACCCGCGGCTGTGAGTTCCGGAAAGTTGCACTCATCCGTCTGCACCACCGGAATGCGATGCGCCGCCGCTTCCAACACCGCCATGGGGAAACCCTCGGAATAGGACGGCAGGACAAACAGATCGGCGGTGCGCAGGAGGGCATGCTTTTCCACGCCCGAGACCGCCGGGTGGATCCGGCAGGTCTCCTGACAACCGCAGTCTGCAATCATCCGCTCAATGATCGCCTGATACCCGCCCTCATCCGGGCCAACGATGAGGAGTTCCCAATCAGGAAAGTCCTTGCCCAGTCTCCCCCACGCAGGAACGAGCAAATCGAGGCCCTTCTTGGGATGAATGCGAGAGAGGAACAGGAGGCGCTTGGGGCGCTTGCGCCGTGTCCAAGCGCCGGGGCGAGTATCCTGGTAGGGACGATCCGCCGGATCGTCCGGACTTGCCGGAGCGGACGAGCGAGGCCGCTCGTCCCTACCTTTTCCTACTTTCTCCGACCTCCGATCTCCGACCTCCTCCGCCTGGTCTCTGCCAGCCGAGTCTTCGAGGCAGGCCTGACGTGTAAGGCCAACTGATACTGATGACTGCACACTGTCAACTTCTTCCAAATCAATCCCATTCGGAATCACATGCACGACGGCCTGTGGCCCAACCACGGCACGGATCTGGTCGGCCTCCTTGGACGAAAGTGCCCGCCACCAGCGGACGCGGGCAAAGTTCTTGTCCTCAAAAAGCCAATGGGCCAAGCGCTTCTTGCCGCGGGAACGCCGCAGAATCCAGGGATCGAAGAAGCCGTGCGGGTGGTAGACAAGGGGACGATCGCGCTTCCTCGCCTCGCCCCCGAGCCACATATTGGTCCAGACGTAGAGACCATGACCGTGAAACCATTCCGCCTGTTCCACCACGGACGCGGCCAAGAGCTTCAGTTCGGGCGAATAGAAAGCCTTGTCGGGTCCCCTCCTCCGCCCCTGAATCACGTCAGGCCAAGTCCGGTCAAAATCCGGCCCTCGCGTGGAGAGGAGAACAGAGCGAGCGCAGGAAAGATCTGAAATGCTGAGCCGGAGTGAAACGGAGGCAGCGTGAGGCAACGCCGAGGGCAAATCCTGAAAGGCTGAAATGTTCTTGGCCTGCTGCCCACCGACAACAGACGACTGCCCACTTCCCTTCCTCATCGCAAGGTGCAGGGAGAGGGCAGACTGCCCGAGCCCGGCCCCGCGCAGGGGCTCAAGGGACTGGACGAAATGAAGGTGCATGGAGCCTTGAGCGGAGAGCGGGGAGCGGGGAGATGGGAGCAGAGTGAAAGGTCGCAGGTGAAAAGTGAAAGGTAATGTCCTGCCTCAGACGGAATGACCTGATGGATTGAATGGGCTAAGCTACGGGCAAAGCCGAAAGGAACCCCGTAGCATGAACCAAACAGAACCGACCAAGACCGAAGGCCCCGCCC
>Ga0247831_1003218_pt1 | contig 24410 bp, 9 predicted proteins | sample LaCruzMarch2015__9_FD_192406 | JGI IMG/M metagenome (GOLD analysis project Ga0247831, IMG submission 192406) | Freshwater microbial communities from meromictic Lake La Cruz, Castile-La Mancha, Spain - LaCruzMarch2015_1m | ecosystem: Environmental > Aquatic > Freshwater > Lake | place: Spain...
GTTTTTAATAGGGAGAAAATAAAAAACGTCCCAAATTGGGTCGATTTTGAAAGGAAGTCGATTTCGATCGAAGTAAGGGTATCGGCGGACTCGCACGGCCTAGGCGATCATGGATTGGGTACTGGTTTGGTCGTCCGACGGCGCCGTGGTGGTGAAATCGACTAAAACAGGGTATAAAATTTTGGCGGGCCCACTGTAAATTAATTGAAACGCACACTCAGCCTCTACTTTGTTGCAATCGATGCCTTTCGTACAACTGACAGCTTACCCCTGATGTCACCATTGCCTCACACTCTGGCTCCAATAATGTATCATAGAAATGGAGAGCACTACTGAAAACCAACTTTGACGTTTTAGTTAATGTACGAAAGGTGTCTTTAGGCGACCGAGAGATTAGACGTGTAATAGAGATTAGATGTGTAATAGATAATAAAAAACTTGTTATCATATTATCACAACCCTCCGTTCGGTACATTATTCTTCATCAAAATATGCATCACCAGAATCATTTTCGTCTTCTCCCACAAGTCCACTTCCCAATGGTGGTTCATACACATCCATTAACTCCCGACAGTATTCCAAGGCTTCCTCGCAGTCATCCTTCTCTGGAATAACACCAGCCATGACATCTCGTGACAAGTAGCCCTTATTTTGTCGCGAGTGCAACGCATCTACAAATCCAGAAGATATTGTATTGAGCCTTGGGTAGGAACGAGTAGAATTACCAAGGACTGATAGGATGGGTGTGTGCGATGCACATGTATTTGGAGACATCATGATTCAATACTGCCAACGCCTCCCTTTCCAGACGCTTTTTGTGGTGTCACAGCTGACGTCCTCATATCCGAGAATACTGATCGCCAATACGAATTCACGCCAGTCAAATCCACAACATTGTCCTCGACGACCAAACCCAAACTTACTTAGGGACGATACTTCACACCCATGCTTTCCATCATTGGACGGAGAAACGCTGTTGCTGTACAGTTATCACTGCTAGAGAGAGGGCGAGAATCGGACTTAGCTGGACGCAAGGATGCCGAAAGTGCAAAGTGATGATGATCCGATCGCATTCCAAATGGTATTGAGTTCCCAGAAAGCGATGAAAGTAATCCTCCTCCATCGCAGGTCTTTGTTGAGAAATCGTCCAGACATTCCCCTGGTTCTACTGGCCTCGAGGATGAGACTCTGGCTTGAGAAGAACAATATTGTTGTCGTTGTTGCTCCAACATCATTTGCTCTATGCTTGTCCCCCTGGTAATCCTACGTTGCAACTCTTCTCCCATTGAATTGTTACTGTTGCCACCAATAATGAGACCAGATGATGCCAGGGAAGCCAGCACGGATGAGGACAACCCACCTCCAGAAGTAGAAGAAGTCGATGGGTACGAAAGAGGACGAAGTAATGCATCCAACTCAAGAATGTTGCGACGTCTATCAGATGGACCTCCCTTTCCTTGCTGCGTGTGCTAACAACATTCGTCGTCGTCGTCGTAGCACTAGTTCCATTATTGCTGTCACTTGCTTCGGTAGTCCCATCTGTCATCGCTCCATTGATTCTAACACCTTCACCATCCATAATTTGATCATGACAATCGATGTCAGTAGAGGGGTAGAATGTCTCCTCCCATGCAATCCTCCATGCATATATTACAATCTTTCCGAGCCTGACGTGCTTTATGTTCCATCGATTCCTGACGTCGTCGTCTTGCCTCCCTTGCACGGTAATCATCGTTATCATCAAATTCATCCTCCTCTTCCTCTTCGTCGTCATCCCATTCGACATGTCAACCAGTATTGTAAGATGATGTAGATCTTTGTGCGCTGTAGCATGAAAGCGTGAACTCCCCATCGCCAACGCGGCAAATCTCGTTAGTGAATCATCGATTGTATCTTTTTGTCAGTATTGACATTGTCCATCATTTTCATACCACCACCATCTAATACTGCCGCGTCGAGTGAGGAGGAGGGATCGAATGTTGTTATGTCCCCACTCCACGCCGCGGTTGCATCCTGTTGGTGCGACATTTCACCACCAGCCCATCGTGGGAACGAATCTCGACCGTCGATGATTAGCGTCCGTTGAACGTAGGCATATCTCTTCAAAGATGACGACGACGCTCCCAAATTGTGACTTGAATACCCATCGTCACCATCGAGAGGCGGATTGCACAGCGACTCTCCGCTATTGTCACCGCTGCCACTGTCGGAAGTAGTCGCGGCCAATCCCTGAAGATTGAGGAAGTGAGACGTCAGGTAATTTGCGGTCCAGCCGAGGGAGATGGATTGTTTTCGTAAGAAGTTGTACGAAAGGCAGTGGTTGTTTCTTATCGATGACGATGGACGTATCATCCGTCGCATGTTACTACTCGCACCACCGAAAGACGGCGACGAAGATGACGAGCGGAATGATGCGACAGTACAATGGGGGTAAGCCATCAGTTGTACTAAAGGCATCGATTGCAACGAAAGAGAGGTTGGATGAGTGTTTCATTTAATTTACAGTGGGCCCGCCAAAATTTTATACCCTGTTTTAGTCGATTTCACCACCGCGGCGCCGTCTGACGACCAAACCAGTACCCATTCCATGATCGCCTAGGCCGTGCGAGTCCGCCGATACCCTTACTTTGGTCTAAAACAGCGTCTTTTTGAAATCGACCCAATTTGGGTCGATTTCTGGCTAGCGACCCAAATTGGGTCGCAAAAACTCCTCATGGATATTGATCATATGAAATCTGGTTGATGATGATAGTATTTGCAATTGTATTGTGAAGGTATTATTTTAATTCTCATGGAGTGTTGGTTGCTAGTCGGTCGGCCGACTCATGGAGTATTGCACAAGAGTGTAGCGCCTCTCAACACCCAGTGGCTAGAAGGCTTTCCTTCAGGGCAAGGTAGATCCACGAAAAGTATGAAGTATTTGTCCCCGCGACAACCATACTTGTATAATGGGGAAGCGTAAGTGTTTGGTTGATCCTTCTTTCCCTTCTCCACGGTGACATGAAGGACAGGCAGCTGAGTAAACAGAACCTTTGGCTGCGACTCAGTCAAGATACTTTCCTGTCGATTCCAAGCAGCGCCCTCGAGGAATATTCCGTGAATGTAAATTCCTTCATCAGGTGGGGCCTTGACTTGATCTGGGCGCTCCATTGCTGTCACAGTTGTGTGATATACGACATCATTCAACGCCCACTTCTTGGACTTGTTATTTCGTGTGACTTCTTGCTTCATCGCCGTCAAAATGCCATTCGGATTGAAAAAGCCCGTAATCCAGAACGAATTTGGACGACCATTGTTCAACCACATTCTATACTGAGAATCACGATTTAATAGACTCGTAAACCATAGACCCAGATTAGGCACACGCCACGAGAATTCATCACCTGTGAGAGTATTTTCCCAGTAATGTGGCACCCTTGCATCGAACATGCTATTCAACGTTTCTTGAAGTTCAGCAGTCATCACAACTTCTCCACGAATCGCCAACTGCAGCTGAGTTAGAGTGAAGCGAACTTTAGTTACCACGCACTGAAATCGCTGAATTTCTTGGAAGAGGAAGATGTTCATAGGAATTGCCATGCCACCAAGCTTTTTGATCTTTGATTTGTAGTCCTCTTCCTCATAATCCTCTGGCAAACGCTTGAGTAGTTCCGATGACTTTTCAAATACCACGTCTTCTCTCGACACGCCACCGTCACCTCCTCCACCCTTGGGCTGTGACTCGCCAAGAGTTCGGAACAAGGATGTTGCTTCCTTGACGGAAAAAGTCAGGTCAGCGTTGGGATGGAGGCCAAATATCTCCGGCGATTCGTTTTCGGGCAACTGTTCGATGAATTTACGGTAGTCAGCGTGCTCTGGAAATGACGGTACTGAATATTCCCGGTTCTGGTCAAAGGCGAACCCGTCTTGTTCGACACGATCCGTTAGCCACTCCTTCGTATACGTTCGGAACAAACGCACATCCAAGCTATCGGTAATCTTTCCACCGTACTGCACATCGCTTACCATGTATTGAAAGGTGATCCAACTGATTTGACCATTGTATAGGTGCTTCTCCAAAAAGAGCATGCAACTTTGGAGATCACCGTTATTGTATCCATACGGGATGCACCAACCAAGCGGTCCAAACTTGCGACGTTCCTGCACAACACTGTGAAGGAAGCACAATGCAAAGAGTAACTGTCGCCACTGAGGCGTTTCAACTCGTTCAATGCGTTCTTGGTCGACCATTACGCCTGAAGTGTAACTGCGTAAAAGACCTGCTCGAAGTCCTGCAGGTGGATCGTTTGTGACCTTGGAACACATCTGCAGCAAACCCAAAGGAAACTCTGGATGTGGCAAAGCTGTGATGAATAAACGAAAGCCTGGGGCCATGCTGCCTTTCAGCTTGTTGATGATTGACTCCATATCGTTCATCAGGCCGAGTCCGAGCTCACAATTCTGTAGCAGCACCCACGTCCCATTAACGACAGCTGCGTTGATAGCCTTCAAGCCAACTGGCTCCTGTCCTTCACCCAAAGAGATGACGGCTGGTGCGAGTAGTTTCTTCTTGCGACAAAGCTCGATGATGCTATCGGTTGGGTCAGAACCTTGACTCAGGAGGAAGATCACGGGTACTTCTGGATTCATCTGATCATATACATTCTCAATAGTGTCCGTCACAGGGTCAACGTATGCGGGCCCCATTTCCTTTGTATTGCGAATAAATTCCTTGCACATTAAAATACTTCTGTCAACGCGGAGAGACCTGACCAGGAGTAACTTGAGGAAAGGGCCGATGTCGTTTTGGTCTGCCAGTCTTTGCTTGTAGCCCGGTATGGGCACGTCTTCCGGCTGATTCTCGTCATACCACTTCTTCCACATGCCTTCATTAGCCACCATGTCATCGACAAGATTGGTGTAGAACTTGCTGCTCTCACATAGTTGAACCACGTTGAGCCATACTTCATTACTCATCCATTGAAAGGGCTTCTTTTGCACGCCATTGATGTCAAGTGCCGCCCCTCCTCTCAAGAAAAGTGTGACATCACTGCTCTTGAGATGACCTGCCGTCACGAGGATTTTCAATGCGACTAGGAGCACAAACGTCAACTTGTCTTGTTCATACAAACCGCGGTTGATGTATCGATATGTCATGTAAGTCATGGTCTCGATAATGTTCGATACACGCTTGCTTGCAAGAGTCGCCTTCTCTGCCTTGTCGATGCCTCCCATGAAGAGTTCAAGGAACTGCGTCAGGCTCGTTTGATACATGACATTGACTAAACTCATTTCAACGATGCTGAAGTATAAGACTGATCCTCGGGTAGCCGCGGGACGGAATTGTTCGCGCTTCTCCGCAATGTTAGACCTTGTTTCGTCGGCCGCAATTAGCTTGGCGTTGACTTCTGCAGCATTTGCCTTTGTACTGGCCAAGACCGACACAAGTTCTTCATCATCGAGGAGGTCACCAGAATTACTGGTCAAGCGTTCCAAGAGGCTGGCATCAAGCAACATCAAACTCTTTGTGTTTGCGTTCACTTGTTCCAGCACCTGTGTCAGCTGCTCCTCGAGCGCTTTTTGCTCTTTGCTAATGACTCTACTCAGGAGCTGCTCTTCCAATCCCTTCTGTGTGACTGTAAAGTTGATCAACGTCGTCTTCGCTTGGAGCTCGGGGCTGAAATTCGGGTTCGGCAATCTCGTGATGAAATACATCTTGAACCTGGGATCGTAGTCCATCATCTTATCACTAACATTGATGTACATCCTTGACCCCTTCTTGACAATTTCCTTGGTCAAGACAGGGTCGAGCATGGGGTCGATTTCATCCTCGACTCCCACAACAATCAGGCTCTTGCCCTCCCCCATGCAAAACTCTAATTTATCCTTGAGTCTGGGGTCTGACAACTCGACAACATTTTGTCCATTAAATGACGGAAGATTTGCACGTTCCTTGTTCTTGATCCAGCTTAGTGCTTGACCCTGGGGATCAATCAACAAGGGGAATCTTGTACTACTTGTAACCAGGATGCCATTCTGCGTAGAGAGTGGATCCGTTGGTAGTCCGTCCATTTGCCAATCGCCTATTGTCCCCGCATCAGCCAAGAAAGTAATAACGTCAAGGTTTCGAGTGACTGGAACGTTGCGTGCCTCACAATCGGCTGCAAATTTCTCGTTAATGATGTATGTCCTGAAACTCTGATCAAATGGACCGCAGTAACTCATAAAGGCACAACCAATAGCGCAATCACCAACCAAGCGTTCCTTTTGATCACTGAAGTGGGCCGCGTCTTCGGTCCATCTCATGCGTTCGCCTGCGAGTCCATTGATCAAGGCTGCCGCTTGGCTACTCTTCTTCTGCAAGGATATGGCTCCCTCTTCGATGATACGTTTCTTGCTCATTTGTTCATCAAATAGTCGCTGAAGGTCACAAAGCTTCTCGTTGCACGCAGCCAATCGTCCCTCGGCGGCGAAGAGTGCTTTACTCGCAGCCTCCATTTGTCCCTCGGCTATAGCCAAGGCTTCCAGCTTTGGTTTGACGATTTTGCTAGCCTCGTGATAAAACTTCATTGCTCGCACATACGTACACAGCCCTTCCGCCGCAATACTCGCATTCTTGGCCACTGATGGCGAGAATTGCTCCACCTCAACGTAACAAGCCAGGAACTCGATCGTTTCGTCATTCATCAAATCCTTCCCTTTATTTCCGAACTCCACCAGCTGGCCAAGGAAGTTCGGATTGCTCATCATTTGAAGGGCCTGCTTGAAGCTTGGTTCGAACCAATTTATGTCCGTCTTGGCAATGGTGACTTTCTTCGGCTGGATACTGTTGAGTGGAAGCTGGAAAAGAATGAGGACACAGTCAAAGACGAGTTTGATAATGTCGCTCGGGTTGGCTAGTTTCTTTATCTCTCCAATATGGGCGGGCTTGATGCTGTTGATCGCTGCATTAGCTTCGTCAACGAATGGCTGAGCCTTGGCTAAGTCGTTTGTACAGCTCTCTTTCTCGGATGCAATACGCGCCGCATCGGCCTCGCATCTCGCCTTGATGCCTGCCACTTGTTCGCCTTCTGTCTTTGCTTGGGCCGAACTGACCTCGAGACTCTTCAACATGTTGTTGGTGCTAATTGTAGCCTCCTCAAGCTTCACCTGTTCAGCGGCGAGTACAACCTTCATCGCCTCAACATCCTTGGATCCTTGGATGAGCTTATCCAGCCCAAGCTTCACGCGGCTCTCTTTCTCTTTGAGAGCAGCGAGTTTTTCACGGTAGATTGATTTGTAGGCCGCAATGAAGCTAAGATAGCTCTTGGGTGTTTGATACACCTGCCGCCTCATGCCGCGAAAGTACTCATCGCAAACATCGGTTACCATCTTGTGTACGTATCCCATGTGCGTTGTCAGCGATTTCTTGACCTCGTCGGAACAGTCAAGTGCAAAGTCCTTGATAAAACCGTTGCTGACACTGACTAGAGCATCTTCAGGCCAAGCCAAGAACCAATCAATCGTGGGACTACTGACTAGACTAGGGAACTTACGAGCTCGGGTAGAAAACTTGGTATTCATTGGAGACATACACAGGACTATGTGCAAGTTGTCACGAACGCAATCGGTAAAGTATTGCTTTAAATTGTCCGGTGTTTCCTCCTTGCCTGGACGCTCGCGTAAAAAGTCTTGGCGGAGATCGGAAGTCATGGCCATCATTTCGTCCTTTGCGAATAGACCTGGCACTTCTCCCGTTGAGAGAATAGAGTTGATCGTTTCGAGGAATACCTCATCTTTGATTTCACTCTCGGTGAATAAGAACGTCGTTTTCTGACGCTTGTGGCCGGCATTCTTGTACAGCATACGAATGTCATCCATCAGAGCAGCACGATTGTACTGCTTCGTAAGAGTTATCTGGAAGCACAGCGATTTGGAAATATAAGACGCTAGACGAGTCAAGCTTTGTTTTCCACTGCCACCCACGCCTACCAGCAGCCCACTGCCGCGTGGCATCTCAAGCAGCCTGCTGATTCTCAGCATGTGCTTTAGCGCATCCTCAAACAATACAAGCTCCATCCGCTTCGACGGGTACTGTTCATTGTATTTGTCCAGGAACATACACGCGCGTTCGCGGATCATCGCTAATGACCCACCGTCTTCGTAAACCCTCGGAGCTTCCTGAACCATGATGCCCTCGCTGTCGTAAACATCATCACGAAGGAAGCTCACCATGTACTTCGGGGTGGCACATGCGGCATTGAAAAGGTCAGATCCAAATACATCCCTACCGATCTCGGATATGAAACCGTCATAGCTTTCCTTGTCCTTCATTGTGGCAAGTTTATCGCTGAATACACGATCACACTCGTGCCGCCATAGCCCAAGCATCATATTCTGCGATGAAAAATCAATAAGCTTGCCCTCCTTGGCACGAAGGCCGCCGGTAATGATGGATTCCTTGGGCGTGAAAAGTATGCCTTGGAATACCCTACTCAAATCTCGCATGTTAAATACATAATGAAACTTGGAAGGAGTGGGCAGCATCTTTGTTTTCATCACTTTCCACAAACGAATCGTGGCGTCGGTGAGTTTTCCAACGACATCCAGTGTCGGCGCATCAAAGTCTTTGCTTGTAAAGTGACCGTCCAACATCTGCCCATAAATGTCGTTTATGCTTGTAATGCTTGGAAGCACAAGGTTAAAGATGAAGAAGTTCCGCTTGAGACGATTGGGGATATCGTTCTTGCCTCCACCTGGGTGCTGCATGGCTGCGAGGTATTGTAGGTCCTCGCACGTCTTGAAGTCACCCCTCTTATCCTTATCGAGGAAGTAAAACCCACCGTACTCGATGAGTAAACGCACCAGCTCCAAAGTGGTCTGGTCTCCCCATTTGTTAACCTCGGGCATGGAAATATCATCGAAGAAGATAGTCATCTTCTTGCCGTTTGGCGGGCCGAAATTCTTACCGCCCCTTTTATCCAGTTCGGCTTCGATTGCAAATTGGGCAAAGCCAGGAGTCGTGGCCGACGAGAAATTGATCCGCTTCGCAAGCATAGGATCCTGTTGTTGGGCTAAAAACATGAGTTGCGTACTCGTCTTGGCCGTGCCCTCTGCTCCAACGACGAGAACCGCACCCTTCTGACGATGAATAGTCCTAATGACGTACTGTGCTCTGGTGGAGTCCATGGTAGGGACGAGGAGGTTTGAGAAATCAAGCTTCTTACCCTCGGGGTATGTCCACGTGGGTGGCTTCCATTGTTCCCACTCGCCTGTTGTCGCATTGACAAAGTACTCATAAATCGTCTCGCCTGCTTGAACTCGCGGCATGATCTTGGTGTCAGCATCACGCTTTCGCAGCCATAGATCGAATTTCATCCGATCTTCGGCTTCCAGCAACGCACCCACACTCCAGCAAAGGCAGTATACGAAGATCCTCTCCAATACCTTATAATTGCTACTAGTGACGAAGGTGCAATCGGTTCCCTCGGTCAGGCCTTGGTAGAGCTGCGTGAAACTGGATATCCTTCCCACTCGGCCCTCCTTCATCACCTCGGATGTATTGTGTTGCAAGAAATCGAAACAATGGCCTGGATCAGCGGGAGTCGATGCGCCCAACCACTTCTCGATCATCGAACGCAAAAATGCTTGATGATTGGCACTGGCTCTCTTACGAACCCATGCCTCCAGTACCGGACTCCATCCCAGGTCTGTTTCGCTGACATAGATAATACCAGCTCGAGACACTGTTGCAGGTGATGCGTTAACGAGTGTTTCCACCTCGAACATGATCTTCACATTATCTGTCATGGGAATACGATCGCCATTGGCAAGCGTAAGGATTCTGTTATCATCGAGGACTGTGTTGAGATCCTCGATCCAAATTGCATCCACCGGTCCGTCAGCGATGATCCACGTATTAAATGCATTGTTCCTGTTGTTGTACTTTGCCCAGATTGCCGCAAAGACACCCGTCGTCCACTCTCCGCTCATTGGATCACTCTCACCGTACATCTCCTGAGCACGGATTGCCTTGGGGTTGAAGCGTATGTCTTTGTATTGCACCCCCTCTGCCTCTTGCAGTGTATCCTTGAGACATTTGAAGATACACGACTTTCCTCCGCCCGATGGACCGACGAGCATAATACCGTGACGCACTTTGATAGTCTCGTAAAGCTGCTTCACTTTCAAGAGCCAGTCATCATGATTGACTAGGCCATATTTGTCAACGACAGCCTTGAGGATTTCTTCTTCTTTGGGGTAGTCGCCCTTCGGCGGTGGATTCATGCCAGGGAATAGGTCGGCCAATAGTGAGAGGAATAGTGGAACGTCCTGAGCAACAAGTTTGCTTAGATTCATGTCTCGAACTGTTCTATAAACCAGGAGTGACTCCTGCTCCTCTGTGTTCTGACGCTTCGTGGCACCCATCGTTCTGAGAACCGAGAGGATGTTACGCAATCCCCAGTCATAATGCCGTTGATTACTCAACTGCTCCTTGCATGTTGAGTACAAGGCAAAGAACTTCGCCGAGAGCAAGTCAAACTCCTTGTACCCAATCGAACACATCTTCACCTTCTTGATGATTTGAAAATCTGGTGTCATCATGGCAACGCCTCTGAAGAGGGCCTTAAGATTCTCTGGCAGCTCCTGTCGTCCTGCGTAGCCGGGATTCATTGTAATGAAGAAGGCACAGACGGGCTTGAGGATGACGTTCTGAGGATCTCCTGGGAACTGGAAGACATCCAGGCCCTGCTTCTTGGCATTCTGAATAGCAAGAACTTGCTGGGCAACGACCGACAGGACGGGCAACTTGATTCGGTTGAACTCGTCGAAGCAGCCCCAAAGACCACCCTGGCACAAGCCCTTGAAGATCTTGGCCAAGTCTGTGTACCTCATCTGGTCAGTGCAGTTGGTGACGACCACAAATATACCAAGGGTGTTTCCCAAATCCTTCGTCGTCTCCGTCTTACCAGTCCCGGCCGGGCCAGCAGGCGCACCACCGAAGTACATCCCCAAAGCCTGTGCCAGGGTAATGTAACACTTGTCTGTGAGGGGGGTGATGACCAACCTCTCTTTGGCACCAAGATATTCGTACTGATAATTGAAGTCGACATCGGTTATGGACACGACGGTCGCACCATCGTTGCTGACGTCATCTTCCGCACTAGGACGCCAGTAAAATCGAGCCTGCTTAAGCCAGTCAAAATCATTTGCATCGTGCACTTGTTTGTTTTTTACCAGTAACGCCAACTCATTCGCGATGTCACGTTGGTGAACATGAATCGTCACTAAGGTCTCAATTTTCTTCCTGTTCACTTTCGTCCCAAGGTCCTGAAGACACCAGGTAGACATTTCGGTCAATACCTGAGACTGACGCGTGCAATTGTCTTTCATTGCATTCTTCTTTGTCGTGGAGCATTGCTCGAGGGCGGTCTGTGTTTCATAGGTCCACATAATTTGGACCGCGAGGAGGGCAAATTGGGCAATGTTGCTATCCACTAGCGGCCTGAGTTTCGACAGATCACTTTGGATGGCGAGGACTCCAGCGGCGCACTGCCGTGCATGATCCTTCAAAGTCAAGCGCATAGTCTGGACAAGAGTCGAGAGCCAATCTTCAATATTACCCACGGCGTTGACCGGCTTGATGAAGGGAATGACCTCGTGGCCGGCTCCTCCGTCGCCATGGATCTTGTGAATGATGGTCTTGTCCTTCTTGTCATGCTCCACGTACTGTACGGCGTCGAATACATTCTCGTAGTACTCGTTCATGGCCAAGGGATCCGATCCTCGTGATAAGATCGTAAGAAGCTTGGCGTTGGAAACAAAGTAAAATCTCGGGAAGGCCTTCTGCTTCTGCTCGAGGTATCCCTCGAGAGATTTCTGACACTTCTCGAGCTCAGCAAACATGGTGGGTAATGCGTTTTGGAGAAGTTCGTTGGCACAACATTCCACAACGTTTCTACACTCGCTAGCTTTGGTCATTATCTTCTGCCAATCCTTGTCAACCTTGGCAAACTTCTTGGCCTCCTTGGGCAACTGCTTCGCAATATCTCCTCCAGTGAAGACCGATTCGAGTGCACACCACATCAATTGCACCTTGACCCAGCTCTCGAGCGTGTCAGAGGTTTCACTCAACGACCCAAGAAGCTCTTGAGCCATGTTTCGGAATGGCGCGACGTGTCTCATTGTAAGTAGCGTCTGTATATTCATTTGAGCCTCCTCGAGCTCTTCGACCACCATAGGAGTCGCCTTGAGGACGTACACTCCCCGGTCCTTCCACGGCGCGAACATGAATTCTTTCGTCTTCCACAAGTTCTTGATCTCACCAAGTTGGTTCTCGATCTTTTGCTGCTTCTCGGCCCCATCCGTCACTTCTTCAATTTGTTCAGCCACCGACACAAGGTTGGATTCGAGTAGTGGTTGCAGCTTGAATTCGGGATTGCCAACGACATCAAACTTGGTATTGCAAATCTGCATCACCTCATCCCAGTGCCTGGATTTTATGGAGTCCTTGGACAACTCTGCGAGGAGCGGCAACACAATCTGTGTGTCTTCGATCTCCTTCCTCAAAGCAGTGAATGACTCATAGTCTCTCAGCCTCGTAGGAAGCTTCTTGAATCTCCCCGAGTACACCTCCATCGTACTACTCATATCCTTAATGTTAGTGGCGACGGAGTCCCACGCCAGGAGCTTCCACTCATTAATCGAACGGATCACATCAACGTATAAGTCGAAGAGGAGCGACGCGAGGTTGATATCTTTCTTCACTCTGTCGAACCCCGAATACTCCTCGTGAGGGAGAGCAAATAGGTCTTCTCCGCCATAATACAAGTCATACTTGCGCTGTCTTATCTTCGTCTCCTCCCGGAAGCGAGATAATCGGTCTACCGCCTCCATCGGTGCCAATCCTTTTACCAAAGGACCGTTTTTCGTAAAGTCGGTGTAGAAACTTTGGACGTCGGCCTTGAATGCGATGATGTCTTTGACGAGGCCCTTCTTAAACTTGATCTGTGTACTTGACAACTCGTCCGTTCGTGCGAGTGCCTGTAGGACCAACTTCCTCCAGTTGGAGCGAAGGACCGTCTTCTTGTCATTCTCTTCCTTTTCCATGAACCCCGAGGGCAAGTGATTCTCAAGCATCCGATACATATCCATTATCGGCTCGATATCCATGTCGATGGAGCACTCCTTCTCACGGACTTCCTTGAGGACCTGCATGATAAAGCCGAGTGAGTCCAGATCTTCCACGTTGCGCGACAACTTGCCAGTGGTCACTCGTATGTACTCTGTAATCGATTCAAGCTCCTTCTTCGCTCGAGAGTGCAAGTATTCCGAGTACTTCAACATCCACTTGTTACAATCCTCCTTAAGGTGATGTTTCAAATGCTTGGTGTTGAGAGAAAGTGCTCCGATAATGTGGACGGAGCCGACTTTCCCAATGTCCCGTTCGATCGATCCAAAGTGTGCGAGCTTTGCCTCATAGCTCTCAAGGGAGGGATTCGATTGGAGGAACGCATCGCAAGCAGCATCCTTGTCGTCCTTCCATAACCAATCGTACTGCTTGAACGAATCGAGGTACTCAGTTACCGTTTTGCGGATGCCCTGGCCACACCCTGTTAGGAGAAGCGCCACTTTCACAAGCTCAATGTCCTTCGTTATGCGTGTGAAGAAAGTATGAGTTGCACGATTTTCATCTGTCGTCAGAGACTTGTACCCCCAATCGACAATGTCCTTGTAGCACGATAAGACGGCCTGTGCCGACTTATTGATGCATTGCTGAATCTCGTCGAGCGAGGGTGATAGTGATACAAAGGGAGGGATGAGCTGGACGTCCACCTCAAAGAAAGGCTTGGATGCGTTGATGATGTTAGTCCCCTTGCGTGAACCGATGCGTTTCTTCAGCATATTCAATGAGTTCTTCGCCGAATACAGGAGGGCTTGGTACATGAAATGATTGTAGTGATTGCGTAGTTTGGTGGCATCCTTCTCGGGGACTGACTCGACTTGCGATTCGAACTGATACGTCGTAATGTGCTGAATCAAATCGGTCACGGCGTTCTCGATCTCCATATTCTTTCCCTGTAACAGTCGTGACTGCCCAGCGATGTGAGATTGCTGCATGATGACGAAATCAGAAACTGTGAAGGAGGAGTTCTCGGGCAAGTCGACAAGCAACGTCTTGGACACGACCTTTAGATTCTTCTCCACGCGATTTTCGATTATGTCGTTGATGCAGCTCACTAGCTCTTGGAGTTTCTTTAGTCCTGAGTGGACGTGATTGATATAGGGATCGATATTCAGTGATGTCCAAGTCAACGTGGACATTCCCGGTCGGAGCTTCCACTCCATATCCTTGAAGTGAGGCCGCAAGATCATTGCTGTTACTGGAATGACTTCGGCCACAATCCGATCATACTCGGTGAGGGCCCAGTTCAGCTGCGCGTAGAATGTCTTGAATTTCTCCTCCTGCATCAGAGCAATCTTGGCACTCTCGGGAATCTCAATGCCCATCCTATCCAGGCACTTGGCTTCGCGGATTAGCTGAAAGATGTCACGATCAAAGTTGACGTAAAGCTTATTATCATCAGGATGACGAATTATGAGCGTCGCTTGCAACCCGGTCTTCGCGTTGTCGATGGACTGGACCCATGCCTTGTACCACGTGAACTCGAACGCGACCAATGTCCTAGCAATCTTGTTGTACATTTTGATAATCTTCTTCGCGTCCTTGCCAGCCAAGACGTTTTGATTGGCCTCGAACTGCTTCATTGGCTCTTCAATACGCTTCAACAAATGCCGCGACCACGTGATGTTGCCCGCGACGGGAGGCATGTTACGAGGGATCGGAGGATCTTGTTTGAGCTTCTCGTACATCTGCTGAGTCTTCTCAAGCTCCAGACCGTAATTTAGAAAGATGATGTTCAGCTTACTATCCAAATCTGCCCGAAGCGATTCGCGCTGGAGAATGTTCTGGAATTTGTGCAGCAGGTACAGCGAGTGGCTAATGGATGAAATGTTCGCGAAGGAGTGATCGATGAATTCTTGCATGCACGCCTCTAGCTCGGAGATGCGAACATTGAATTCGACATAATCTCGATCGTACTTGTTGTTGTGATAGTCGAGTAGCTCGTGGTTCTTCGTGCGGAAGTCTTGCTTGATTTGCATGAACATCGCAACCAGCGGTTCCATTCCCTCGAGCTTGTTCTCAGCAAGGACCGTGAATTGATCGATCGTGGAGAACATGTCAATCAGCTTGATGAGCCTTCGACAAAACAGATCGAACTTTCCAAATATTTGCATATCATTAAAGTCGAATGTCTTTTCACTCTGCCCCTCTTGCAGCTTTCGCTTCATTAGGCGGAACTGTTCTTGATAGGACTCGTTGAGTTTGATTCCGGCATCAAGTTTCGCTATCAACAACTTTGGGTCTTCTTGCCACAAATCACTTTCCTTTCCGCCAGTGATGTTTTGCTGGCACCGAATGATCATTTGATCTGTAATCTTTGACAGCATTGTCGTCACCCTCTCCTCCGTGTTGTAGTAACGGGAAATGGTGTAGATCATCTGTAGATAATGGATTGGTGATGACGAAGAAAACGATAGGATGAAATGAGCGGTTGTAATTGCGGGTGTCGCATTTAGCAAGAGATCGACGGAATGCCTACTTACCTTGATGGAGTTGATCAGTGCCGGAAGTGTGTCGATAATACACTGTGCCGTTCCAGAGTAAAGCGGCTCAATGAAACGTTGCAGCGTAGAAAGGTACTTGAGATTATCCTTCGCCTCGTTCACCGCCTCTGTGGTCTCAATGTCAATTTGTTTCCATCGACGCAATAACGCAATCGTTTTTGATTTTGCTGGATCATTCGTCCCTTTCGTGTACGATGACAGGACGCCGACGGCGTAGCGACAATCCTTTCGCTTCAGTTGCTCGACAATTGACGAGAGGTGCTGAGTCCTCGCTCGCCAGTGTTCAATCTCGCCTTTGGGACCCTCTAGGTCTTCGGCCGATGCTACTTGACGATGGCCGGTCTTCTCGCGAGTCTGAATGAAGGCTTCGATCTGACCACACCATTCACCCAGCAACTCCTCCAATTGGGTGATTACTTCTGGGCTGGGGGCGGTATTGGGGCCATTCGACGAAAGCAAGGCTTCGATGGGCGTGCTTGATAGATGGCGAAGCTCTAAACCTCCTGAAATACTCTCGATAGCATTGGTGAGATTACGCATGAACTTGCTCATTGCATCATTAAAATCAGCCTTCTGCTCTTCAGTCGTTTCGCCCCACTCTGTCGACTGTGCAAATAGGGGAGCGTACTTGGCCATCAGCATCGTCTTGACTGTTACCAGCGGTGACCCTGTGAACTCGCCGTATAACAGGGACGAATCATTGGCCACTGACGAGTCGACCCCTTGCGGCCCGGCTCGGAGGAAGTAGCAGCATTTTGCATTCATAACCACAGTATCGCCATAAGTGACGAAGAGCTCTGGCTTCTTTGTCACCTTGCCATCGACGCTTACTGATAGTTCCTTCTGATCCGGTGCGTCAAGCTCGTTCGTGTGCCTTGGCTGATAATGCACAAAGAGAGCTGAGGGACCCTCGCCAGCAAAAAGCTCATCGAACTTGGCAAGTACTTTTGGCTTTCGGATAAACGCCTGAACTTTGGTCTCGTCGAGGTCGTCATTGTACCCGAGGCCGAGGAGTATGCGATCTGCGCAATAGCGATGACGTGCCGTTAGGCTCGCCATCTACCGCGGTGGGTTGGTAATTAGATTCGCTCGATGCTTTCGGAACAAGCAGACCGAGAGAGAACAAAATGAACTTTCAGCTTCGCGCACGAAAAAAAATCAATTTCAAAACCGAGTATTAATACCTCACCACGAAGCTGACGACTCGTTCCAACATGTAAGATACTCGTCAGTGATTAACCACGAATACATCTTGCTGATTGTCGTATATAATAGTGCTCACGTATCCTCTTTGTCATTGAAAGTGTCACTTATCGTCGCGTCATCCGTCATTTCATTGCTCATTGTATTCTAGGACAAAGAAGTTGGTTGGTACAATAAAGCCGCTGGATGTATCTACACCATCCACATTGTCAATCAACGAGGTTGAAAAATTATGGTTGGATGATTTGTGATTACAAACATGTTCTGGTCGCGCTGAAGTACAATAACCTGCTGCTAATTACCAACACCTCTTACACTTCTTTGTTTGTTGCTGAACATGATCCCGTCCACTCCATTATCGATATCTCCATCCTCCCCTCATCTCACAGCATCTCACCGTAACACGCACGCTGCAAGGTATTTATGTATGGTGGTGGAAGGTAGTTGATGGTAGTTCACGGGTCGGGTCAGGTATCTACGGGCTGGTAGTGGTGGTATCTTCTTCTCCATGACGACGAGTGCCAGTGGCGGCACCACTACCCCCACGCCACAGGACCATAATGGTCATTTTGATATCCCCAACACACCATCGAAATCTTTAACGCGATTAATCTCTACTAACGGTGGTATTATGAAGATTGATGACCTCCCACGTCCATTCCAATTCGTAGCGTTGGGATTATGCGTCTTCTTCTGGTTCGGAATACATAACATCCTCCAAGAGGCAATGGTAAATACTGAGGGATTTACCTTTGGCGTCATGCTTGGTTGGATGGAAGTCCTGGGGGTGACAATATTTAGTGGACTCGAACGTAGCTCTATCCCATTCTTTGGTAATGGTGAAGCACGACGACCACGAAGTGCACCAGCAATGGCCTATCCACCATTAACATGCTGTCTATTAATGAGTTCAAGTTTGGCTAGTTGGAGTTTGAATTACATTAATTTTCCAACCAAGGTTGTATTTCGAAGCTGTAAGCTACTCCCAACAATGATAATAGCATATTTAATGGGGAATGCAAAACGATTTACTTATGTGGAGGTTGGTAGTGCAATGGCAGTATGTGCTGGATTGATAACATTCGCGGCAGGAGATAGATCATTAAGTAATCCTCAATTCCATCCATTTGGGTTAACACTGGTATCATTTAGTGTGTTTGCGGATGCTATATTACCCAATGCACAAGAAAAGTTATTCCGTACCTACGATGCTAGTAAGAGTGAGGTTATGTTCTACACGAACATTTATACTCTCGTGGCACAAACATGCAGTGCTTTGTTAAGCGGAGATTTAGTTGGAATGTTTCATTTTGTTTTGGGAAAGCCTGTTCTTGAATATAATTACTTCTCTCGGTTTTTGGAAGGAGGGTCTAACGCAACAATCACTGATGAATTGTTGACTGATGATGAGAAGGGAGACATGATACTGGATGACTCATTAGGAGGGGGAGAGATCAAATATACACTCATCTGTTATATGTTGATATACATACTGATTTCTCATGTTGCTGTTTCTGCACATACCTCAGTCGTGAAGAAATTTGGTGGAGTTGCAGCAGTATTTATTGGTACTGCCCGGAAAGGTATGACATTGATCCTCAGCTTTGCCTTGTTCCCAAAAGAGAGTAATTGGAGATATCCGCTAGGAGCTATATTAGTTCTGGGTGGCTTGACTGTTGCAAGTCTGGATCAACAACGGAATAAAGACAACGCCAAAAGCAAATTACGCGCTAGTAGTAATGAAACCATCCCAATTCTGCCACTGGATAATGATGCAAATAATGAATCAGATGATAATAATTTTGATCCCCGACGAACGAGTGAATCCCATCCTCTTGTCAATAGAGATGTAGAGTTGGGACGCTCATCGGCGGGGTCAATGGGTAACGGACCAGAACGTAGACGATAACAAATCTGTAGGATTAAACTTGATATATAGAAACTGAAAATAATTTACTATCTGCCATTAAATCAGGATGTGTTCAAATGATTAGTCGATGCCTATCACTGACTTTATCATCTAGGTATTTCATAAAGAGTCGTCACATGCGGAACACTGAAACTCGTTAGGTACAGCCTGTGCTACAAATCCCAATGCCAGGCGCAGAAAGCTACTTGGTTGTTCCTCATTGGGAGAAGCTGGCCACAACTTTAGTGGAATCAATTGCAGCTCAGCCTTGTAAGTGGGGTTAAATTATTGCATATACATGCTTGGTTAGGAGAATTACTTGGTTTCTCACTTGGATCATGATGTATGATATGATTGGGGCACCCCACACACTTCGTACTCATGTCAGATCTTCTTCATATATATATAATGCGTTTCAGCACCTTCTACCATACTGATATTTGTTTTGAGATAGTGTGGTGGCAGTGGTGTGGGAGAGTGTGTATGATAGGTTTTTGAGATGTTGGCTCATGATTGGAATGTCTCACCCACTTCATATGGTACTCATAGCAGATCTAGTTTTCATATGTTGAGCATTATTTTTACTGTGGCTAGTGGACATAAGGAGTCATCATCATTACTTTCAAGCACACTAAATATATCCAAAACACAGTCAATATACAACTAAAGATAATTGGTCAATGCATTAATCACTGTAGACCGCTCCTGCTTCCAAGCTACATTTGTATTGTCCAGTATAAAAGACTCATTTATTATGGAAGGTATCTGTTTGGCTCTCATCATCCTGCCAATTTTCATCCAATGTGTGTAATTCAAAGCATTGGCAGATGCAAAGAAGAACTGAAAGAACACAATCTTTTTTCTTCTTTATGAGTTGTTATGTTTTAAGGTTGAAATAGGCAAGGCATTCTGGGTGAACGATCCCTGCAATTGCATTATGACTAATTGGTAACATATTACGTTTAATTAAGCTGCCGTTATTTAACTATCCTTAGTCAGCAGGTGTGCCCTTTCCATAGCATGTTTCATCCACCCATCCTTCTGTGTCATGCTCTTTTTATGATTCTGAACAGTTTGATAGAACGATTCCTGGTCCAATATTGCACCGTCAGTACCATATGCCGCAGCCTGCCATGCAATAGCCAACTTGGATATGGCACGGCCAGAAAACCCCTCCGTCTCCTTCACGACACGCTCGATTTCTTCATCCCCAATGTCAATAGTCGTAACCTTCTTTGCCCACCGACCTGGTGGATTCAAGAGGTATTTCTCAATATATTGCCCAATCATCTTCCGACGTTCAGTCTCTCCTGGGAGTTGGAATTCTACCATCTCATCGATACGATCTAGCACGGCCTCGTCAAATTGAGATGGCTGATTACTGGCATATACCATCATAAATTGATCACTTTCCGTTCCTGTACGGTATAGAAATGCATTCAATGCATTCCTTTGATCCTCCGATATCTTCGTAGTTTCACGACTTTGGAGGAAGGCATCGGCCTCGTCGACGAAAAGTAGCAAACCCTTCCGACTTGTCTTGGCCCATTCAAAGAGTTTGTGAATTTCAGTTACCGCATCACGTCCGAGCGGGGCAATATCTCCCCCAGTAAGAATAGCAAACTCCAACCCCGAGTGCTGTGCTAGACCTTTAGCGAACATGGTCTTACCTGTCCCAGGCGCACCATGGAGTAGCAAATGACGGAACGGTGCCTTATTCTTTTTCGTGTTTGCCGTCGAGACTGCAATTTTGCGTAGCTGTGCATCAAGACTCTCCTCCAAAACAATACCCTTAAGTGCATCCTGAGATGACATACCAATGCCCGTTAGCCGTTGCGTCGACGTGATAGGATTTGTCAACAGTTGTGACACTGTCACGCGTGACGTTTCACGAACAAGACTAGGCTTGCCTAATCGTGCCTCAATGAACCGTCCAGCAATACCTGCACCTGTCTTGGCCGAATATATACCCACGGCTGCCAAACTGACAATGAATGCTGTATTGCGTAACTTCTCACCATCTTTTAGATAGCTCGACAACCCCTCACCTAGCAATTTACCTCCGTCGGCAATAGCCTTTAGCACTGTATCACGCTGCTCGACGGCCTCAAGTCGGACCTTTTGTAGAATGAGATCATGATTCTCACGCTCCTGACGGATCCGTCCCTCAGCTTCGGCGCGAGTCTTTGCAAGCTCGGTCTTGGTCCGGAGTTCGGCCTCAATCTCTGCCGTCTTACGACGCATCGCCTCCTGTCGTTCTACCATCTCTTCCTGTTTCTTTAACTGCTCACTAACATATTTAGGGTTTGTTTATCAGTGGATTGCAAAACATAAGTAGATACTCCATCACGGAAAAAAGAATGTCACATTATCATCGTCATGACACCGCCGCAAGACCAACAAAATATAGACGAGATAAAGAGAAACACACACTCACTCTTGCATATACTTCTGTGCATTCAACATATCAACCTGCCTCTTCCTTTCAAGTTCATCCCTGTACTCGCTACGGTGACGTTCATGCTGAGTTTGCGCCTCCAGTGTTTTCCGTGCCTCCTCGGCCTCAGCTGAGATATTCTGTTGCCGTAACTGTTGACTGTACGCATCCATCTCGGACCGTTTGGCTGCCGCCTCATGCTGCTTCGTTGCCTCCTGTGTTTTAATAAGTTCGATGGCGGCAGAAGCATTACGACTACCATCGAGTTCTCGTGCGGCCTTCGCGGCACGTTCGAGACCTTCGGGGTCGAAACCGGTAACTGAACTGTTGCCTCCGGACCCTTTGGAGGGTGGATTATCGGGTGACATGGCCGAGGAGAGACTCTCCTCCTTCTTTCTTCGACCAGCTCCACCAAACATTATTTAAGCTTTAAGAATAATACACCGATGCAACTGTGATTTGAAGATGATACACTGATGCAACCGATCTTAGAAACAAATGTTGCGTTTACTGGGATTGGGTATTGCCAGTATGGGAAGATCCAAGCAAGTCACGACACGGGAGTGTGGTCGTGTCGAACTTTCACGTGAGACAGGTTTGAGCGGTGATGAGTTTTTGCGGGAGATGTTGTATTTATTGATTACTTAATTAGAATAAAGGCATGGTGGTTCGCCTCCGCCTTCAGCGTTTCGGACGGAAGCACTCACCATTTTACCGTATGGTGGCTGCCGATGCTCGTGCTCCACGAGATGGTAAATTTCTAGAGATTGTAAGTTGGTCAAATCCGCTGAGTTTGCTTTTTTTCATTTCATCTTGGGCATTAAAAAACTAACATCCATTGTACAGGTTGGGACCTACAATCCCATCGCGACATCTGCAGGGATTAAAGAAATCCGTTTAAAGACTGACAGATTGCGATATTGGATATCAGTCGGTGCACAGCCGTCCGATCGTGTTTCTTGGATTTTGGGCAAATTTGGCATCTTACCACCTCCTCCTCAAAGGTTCAGTTTGCAAACAATGATACCAAAGAAGGATAGAAAGAAGGAGGAGAAGTAGGGGGGGGGGGCGGGAACGTTCTCCTGGAGGAGTGAAACAGTAATAAAGAACACGTGATTCATTTCAACTACTGACTAGGTACTGATTGAAAGCACTGACACTTGGAAAGAAGGAAGAAAAGTAGGGGGGGTGGGAACGTTCTCCTGGAGGAATGAATGAAACATTAAAAAACACTACGAGATTCAATTCAGCAATATATTTATTTAGTTCACTGACACATATCTACATTATTTTAGTGTAATGATATACCGCCGCTGGATGCGTATGCGAAAAATGCTACAGCGACAGCCAATGCTGCATACAGAGGATCGTCTCCTGTCAATTGGAATCCCTTCTTCCTTTCCCCGCCTCCTTTTCCTTCAATGATTTCTGAATCTTGGACATCTATTGTTCTACCACCACCCAAAAACGTTCGCTCTATCCAACTTGCGACGCCTCGTTCCTCGGCACGAAATCGCTCTCTCCGAACTTTTTCATAGTCTCCGTTCACAGTATATCCACCTACATTGGTACATTCTTCAATTGCTAGCATGCATTCAGCAACTGTGCCGTCACTTTCCATAACTTCAGCCAATGCGTCAAGTACAGCCAGGTGCTTGCGTAATAACCCCATCGCAAAACCCAAGGCAAATCTTGTGCGAGTGTCCATTTCTCTTTCTTCCATTCCACCACCTACTCCATTCTTGTTCTCGCGACGCAATCTACGCTCCTTCGCATCATCACTGAACGATCCCAGAGAGTCAGATCTCTTTTCATAATTGCTTGTTGTGGGGGAGGATGCCGCAGCCCCATAGATACGCCTGAGTTGTAGTAAATCAGCTACACCCCCCTCGGCATTCCCGTAGGCTAATATTTCAGCACAAGCACCAGCCACACTGATGATTGCGAGTTTGTCCAACGTCTCTTCGTCAAATCCACGAAACGGCCACGATGATGTTGGGTTGTCTTCGCTAGATAAGACAAATAACGAATCTTCTTCTCCATCTCGCAATACCGATCTCTGAAAATCTGCGCTACCTCTACCTTCTTTTGAATAGTACGGTCCGTCACTGCTTATCCTGCTTCTTAATGCATCTTTTTCGTCATTACCTTTGCGCCCTTTGCTCTTCATGTCGAAGCCTAAAATCATAGCCCTATCTTCTCCAACATCTACATCACTCAATGGATAAAACTCCACAGCATTCTTAACAGCGTTACTAGCTTGATATGTCTTCACTGGCCATCCTAACATGTATCCAAGTAAGAAGTGACCCGCTTCATGCTGAATCATCCTTTTTCGGTACGAAGGAAACACCTCTCGTTGTATAGCCACCAATGTAGTTGACAACTGTTCCGGCACGGCCAATCCATAACCAACCAATATCAATGGTGAGAAGCATAGAGTAAATACAAGTACCCACCGTACAATGTCAGGCAGACCCTGAGCTGTTTGTTGTGCAAGGATGGCAGATGATGAACCAAAAACGAAGACACATAATACAGCCAACGAGGCTCGATCAATGTCTCGATCGCCATTTTGTTCGATCAGTTCCATAATTTTATACTTGGAATTGATCGTCCGAGTTTGCACGGATAGCTCGGCATCACTAATTGTACGAGTTGAAAGACCTTTTGGTATAGTAACAGAGTTGTATAATATTCGTTCTCCCTCCGCTTGTTGAGCAGTATACAATGCCCTCGAGAGAACTTTGCTCGCGGCAGTTCGTGAACGACATGAATCCAATTTTGATAATTCATCGACGTCTATTGTATGATGTGTAGTTCTTCCTCTGGATTCCGCCACAATCTGACCGAGTTTATGTTCGTCAGTTTCAACCGAAGCACGGAGGATGGAAATCTGATTCCGACGACGAATTGTGTGACTGCGCTTACTCAACGAGGGAGATGTCGTCAGGCACTGACACTCCAATGACGACAGCGTCAGGAATATAGCTAGCAGATAATGTCGGCCGCTCATCCGCAACTATTAATTATACAGATCTCATTGGTATTCGGCCGAGCGTGTCATTCTTGTCATCCACCGCTCCTCCAGAGTAACTGCCACCAAATACTACGAGTCGGGTAACAACTTGTTTTTTCTCTCCTAGCGACTTCCTAGCGACTTCCCAGCGACTTCGCAATTCCGGTATTAATTCCATTATTCCCGGGATCTTA
>Ga0247831_1003221_pt1 | contig 24398 bp, 21 predicted proteins | sample LaCruzMarch2015__9_FD_192406 | JGI IMG/M metagenome (GOLD analysis project Ga0247831, IMG submission 192406) | Freshwater microbial communities from meromictic Lake La Cruz, Castile-La Mancha, Spain - LaCruzMarch2015_1m | ecosystem: Environmental > Aquatic > Freshwater > Lake | place: Spain...
AACCGCTGCCAAGACGCCGCACGCCGCGGCCATCGCCAGCCGCCAGGCAGGGGTGCATTACGGTCTCAATGTGCTTGCCGAAAACATCGAGGACGTGGCCGGCAACACGACACGCTTTGCCGTCATCGGCCATGCCGACGCCAGCCGCACCGGCCGCGACAAGACGTCGCTCATGTTCGAAATCGAGCACCGGCCCGGTGGGCTGGCCGACGCCCTGTCTATCCCTAAGAAGCAGAAGCTCAATCTCACCTGGATCGAGTCGTTTCCCATGCCGGGCGAAGAACGCGGCTACATTTTTTTTGTAGAGCTGGAGGGCCACCGCGATGACCTCCGCGTCCGCCGTGCCATTGCCGCCCTTGAAAAACGCTGCACTCGGGTCGTGATCCTCGGTTCCTACGCCGCAGCCGCCTCGGTCGGCTGAAAAGGCGACTGTTACCTTTTCCCGTTCCGCCTTATCATTCGCCGAAAAGGAGCCCACCATGTCCCGCAGAAGCATCGTCGCCGGCAACTGGAAGATGAATCTCGACAATGCAAAATCGCAGGAACTAGCCCGCACCGTCGCGGCCCGGCATGCCGAAGCGGGCAGCACGGAACTGGTGCTCTGCCCTCCGTCGCCCTACCTCGGAACGGTCGGCACAGCCCTCGGACTCACTGCCGGCTCGAGCCCATCGGGTGTGGCTTTGGGAGCCCAAAACATGCACGACAAGGGGAGCGGTGCCTTTACCGGCGAGGTCGCGCCGCCGATGCTCGTCGACCTCGGCTGCCGGTATGTCATCCTCGGCCACTCAGAGCGGCGGACCCTGTTTGGCGAGACCGACGCCATCGTCAATGCAAAGACCAGGTCCGCCCTGACCGCCGGCCTGACGCCGATCGTCTGCGTTGGTGAGACCCTCGAAGAACGCGACGATGGTCGTACGCAGGGGGTCGTCACTGCCCAGGTCAAAGGCTCGCTCGCCGGCCTCTCGCCGGCCGACGTAGAACAGATCGTGATCGCCTACGAGCCGGTCTGGGCCATCGGCACCGGCAAGGTGGCCACGCCCGAGCAGGCGCAGGAGGTGCATGCCCTCATCCGCGGACTGCTAACAACCCTCGCCTCGCCCGCGGTTGCAGCCCGGGTGCGGATTCAATACGGCGGGAGCGTGAAGCCCGACAATGCGGCCGATCTGGCCGCCAAGCCCGACATCGACGGCGCCCTGGTTGGGGGCGCCAGCCTCAAGGCCGACGATTTTCTCGGGATCGCCAAAGCGTTCGGCTGACATCCGTGCGGTTGATAATGAGCCGCAACGCCGATTTCCGAAGCTGGGGTAGGCCGACGGCCAGCCCCACGATACCTTGTCGATTCTGCCTGATTCGGCCGTTCGTCACCCCCCTTCATTCCTGTCCCGCGTCGTTTCGGAGTGTTCAGTCGCCATGGCCACGCTTGTTCGTCTTGTCCTCGGGTCGATGCTTGTTCTGACGTCGCTGTTCATGATCCTTCTTGTGCTTGTGCAGAGAGGTCGCGGAGGCGGTCTGGCCGGAGCGCTCGGCGGCATGGGCGGTCAGAGTGCTTTTGGCACGAAGGCGGGCGATCTGTTCACGCGAATCACGGTGGGCGTCGCCGCCTTCTGGATCGTGCTCTGCATCGTCGCGACCAACATGCTCGGGCGTCAGCAGTCGCTGCTTTCGAGCGACCTCGGTGGCTCCGCACCTCAGGCGGTGGCCCCTATGACACCGACCCAGCCGATGACCCAGCCGCCAGCCGACGCCCAACCGCCGGCAGCGGCCGACGGCGGGCTTGTGATGCCTGCGGCTCCGGCCGAGCAGTCGTCGAGCCCAGCATCGAGCCAGCCCGCCGCCGAGGCAAAATCGGAGGGCACGGCTGCACCGGCTGCTCCGGCTGCTCCGGTGGCTCCGGCCGAACCCGCTCCCGCGAAGTAGCGAGTGGAGGTTCGCGACCATGGCCATGAGCATGACCGGCTGCGGAGAGGGCATCGCCTCCGAGGGCCCCAGTACCTGCCGTGTTGAATTACGGGTGGTCAACAACCGCTTTTTCAAGCTCGCGCTTCGGTCGCGGGATGCTTTTTCAAGCCTGGAAACACGGATCGATTCCGCCATCCGCAGTCGCGTTCGCCGTGGTGCGGTCCAGATGACACTCGACGTGGCCGGCCCGGCGGTTCCCGCGGCCCGACGGTTCGACCGCGGCCAACTCTCGGCCTATCTCGATGATCTCGAGGACTTCTGTGGATCGCATCGGATCCCCATGCCGCAGTCTCTCGATGGCATTCTCGGCCTACCGGGCATTCTCGTGGAAACCCCGCCGTCGAGCGACGCCGTTGAGCAGATCTGGCCCTTGGTGGCCCGAGGCCTCGACGCCGCCCTCGACGGCCTGGAACGGATGCGCCGGGCCGAGGGAGACGCTTTAGCCCGCGACATGCGGGCCGGCTGTGGTGAGATCACACAGTCGATCGCAGCCATTCGGCAACGCGTGCCCGCGGTACTCGCCGAACACCGCTCCCGGCTGAGCGATCGGGTGACGAAGCTTCTCGAGGGTTCGGGGGCCCTGCTCTCCCCGGCCGACCTGACGCGGGAGGTGGCCCTGATCGCCGACCGCTCTGATATTGCCGAGGAACTGGTGCGGCTGGAGAGCCACGTCGCACAGTTCGACCACCTGTTGGGCGAAGATTCCCCGGGCCGCTCGCTCGACTTTCTCTCCCAGGAACTGGCCCGGGAGGCCAATACCATCGCCTCCAAATCGGTCGATGTCGCGATTGCCCACATGGTGGTCGAACTCAAGACGCGGATCGAGCGGCTCCGCGAGCAGGTACAAAACATCGAATGAGCGGCACCTTTTCAAGCCCCCGGTCGCCGCGTTAGAACATCGTAATGGTTCACCGCCCGGGCAAACTCGTCGTCATCTCCGGCCCCTCAGGCGTCGGTAAAACCACGATCCTGCGGCGGCTTCTAGCCGATCTGCCGCACCTGATTCCGAGCGTCTCGGCAACAACCCGGCCGCCCCGGGTCGGCGAGAAAAACGGCGTCGACTACCACTTCATCGCCACCGAGGATTTCGAACGGCGGCGGGCGGCAGGTGAGTTTCTGGAATGTTGTCAGGTGTACGGCCGGCATTCCTGGTACGGCACGCTGGTCAACGAGGTGACCCCCCGTCTGGCGGCGGGTGACTGGGTTGTGCTGGAAATCGACGTGGAGGGTACACTTTCAATTCTGGCGAGGTATCCTGAGGCGATCACGATCTTCGTCGAACCGTCCCATCCCGATCAGTTGCTCGAGCGACTGCGGGGTCGGGGGACGGAGTCGCCCGAAGCGATGGCACGTCGGCTGGAGGTAGCCCGACGGGAACTGTTGCAGTCTCACTACTACAGGCACCGTGTCGTAAACGACGACGACGTTGCGGAGGCTGTCGCGGCGATCAAGCGGATTTTGTCTGATGCGGGCCTGCCCCCCGACTGAGTGCCAGACCAGACCTCACAGCAAGCCATCGCAGTAAGCCCAGACGAAGCCCAAATCAACCCCAGACCGCCGCGGCCCGCACACCCCTCGAGGATTTCAGACATGATCGACGACCTGCGTGAAGAAGAGATCGTGAACAAGGTTGGTGGTCGTTTTAAGCTGTCAACGCTGATTCAAAAGCGAATGGTAGCGCTCAACGCGGGCGGCCGTCCGCTCGTCGACGTCGACACCGACGACAAGATGCAGATCGTCATCGAGGAGATCAAGCAGGACAAAATCTACCTTGATACGTCGATGAATCTCCGTATCACTGGTGCGTCGCCCGAGGCGGGCGGTCCACTCGACTTCGATCCGACGATCTTGTAATCGATTCTGGAACCGAGTCTGGAAGCGATCCTGGAATACCGTCTGGCTCGTGTCTGGACGCACGGTTTGGCCACACGATCTTTCCACACGATTTGGGCAATTATTCGGGCAACTGCCGTTCGCTATGCCATGCTTGTGGGTCGAGAAATCATCGTTGGCGTATCGGGCGGCATCGCGGCCTATAAGGCGGCTGCGCTCACGAGCCTGCTTGTGCAGCAAGGGGCCGGCGTCACGGCCGTGCTCACCCGCAATGCCCGGCGTTTCGTCGGGCCGGCTACGTTCGCGGCCCTCACTGGCCGCCCCGTCGCAACACGGAGTTTCGATCCCGGCGTGCACCCGCTCGGGGCCCACATCGAACTCGCCGGCCGGGCTGACCTGATCGTGGTGGCACCAGCGTCGGCCGACCTGCTGGCAAAGGTCGCAGGCGGTGCGGCCGACGATCTCCTGACCACGCTTCTTCTCTGCGCTCAGTGTCCCGTGGTGCTGGCACCGGCGATGAATTCGGCCATGTGGGCGAAACCCTCCGTGCAACGCAACGTCCGGCAGGTTGCAGACGACGGCGCACTGATCATCGAGCCAGGCACGGGCTGGCTCTCCTGCCGCCAGCAGGGCACAGGACGCATGGCTGAGCCGGAGGAGATCGCGAACGCAATCCGCGAATTGCTCGCCCACTCTCCCGGCACAAACCCCGCCTGATCGAATCCGGGATAGAGCGAGATGGCACGAATCCTGCTGACTGCCGGCCCCACGCGGGCCTACATCGACGAGGTTCGCTACCTGACCAACGCATCGAGCGGCCGGATGGCGCGGGCAATCGCCCAGGCGGCCCTCGCCCGGGGACATGAGGTGACGATCGTCAGTGGGCCGGTGTCGGTCGCGTATCCAACTCGCGCAAGGGTGATCTCAGTGGTAACCACCGCCGAGATGCTGGCCGCAGCACTCGAGGAACTCCCGCGGGCCGACGGCGTTATCGCGGCGGCGGCCCCCTGCGATTTCGAGCCCGAACGGCCCGTGGCGGGTAAGATTCCTCGCGCATCCGCAGGCCTTTCGCTCACGCTGCGAGCCACCACCGACGTGATCGCCACGCTGGCGGCCCGTGCCAAGCGGCAGCCCTCCGGCCGGCGGCAGCCCTCCGGTAGGCGGCGGACCACCTGGTGCGTTGCCTTCGCCCTGGAGCCCGGCGCCGATAAGACGAGGGCCTGCGCAAAGGTCACGGCGAAGCAGTGCGACCTGATCGTGGTCAACGACCTGGCGGCCCTCGAATCGACGAAAAACGCCGTCGCCGTCTACGACTCCGATCACGAACTCGTGGGCGAAAGGCGGGGGACCAAGCCGGCCGTGGCCACCTGGCTGATCCGCCTGATCGAAACGCGGCTGATGGGGACCTGACGGCGATGTGGAGGAATTCGCCTCCGCCCGTTATAAAATTGCCCCCCGCGCACCCTACAGGTTCTTCCCATGATCAAAGTCGCTGTCCTCGGCGCCACCGGCTACACGGCCCTCGAAGCCATCAAGATCCTGCTGCGGCATCCGCAGGCCGAGATCGTCGCGGTCACCAGCCGGCAAGAGGGCAACACGCCGGTGTCGAGCGTCCACCCAAGCCTCGTGGGGCGGCTCGACTTGCCTCTGGAGGACCTCTCGCCTGAGCAGGTCGGCAGCCGCGCCGAGTGCGTGTTGAGCTGCCTGCCCCACTGCGCCAGCGCTGAAATCATCCCCCGAGTGCTCGCCGCAGGGGCGACGGTGGTCGATTTCAGCGCGGACTACCGGCTCGACGATGCCGCGACCTACCTCGAGTGGTATGGCCACGAGCACCCCGACACCGGACGGCTCGGCACCACGCCCTACGGCCTGCCGGAGCTTTTCCGGCAGCAACTCGCCGGTGTGAGGCTGGTGGCCAACCCTGGCTGCTACGCGACGTCGGCGATCCTGCCGCTGGCACCCTTGATCAAGAGCGGACTCTTCGAAACCGACGACATCATCATCGATTCCAAAAGTGGCGTCAGTGGTGCCGGCCGGTCGCCGAAGCTGATGACCCATTTTCCGGAGTGCAACGAGAGCATGTCGGCCTACAACGTGGGCCGACACCGCCACACACCCGAAATCGAGCAGATCATCAACCGGTTTGCCGCAGCGACACCGAACGTGATCTTCACGCCGCAACTGGCCCCCATGGATCGGGGCATCCTCTCGACGATCTACATCAAGCCGAGACGGCCGATCGCCGAGTCGGCGGTGATGCACCTCCTCCGGGAGGCCTATGCGGGGGAGCGGTTCGTGCGGGTGGTGGACCACCTCCCCGGCACGAAAGATACGGTCGGCACAAACTTCTGCGACATCACGGCGCGAGTCGTCCGTGGCCGCGTCCTGCTGATCAGTTGCCTCGACAACCTCGTCAAGGGGGCGGCCGGGGCAGCCGTGCAGAATTTCAACTGCCTATTTGGTCTCCCGGAAACCACCGGACTGCTGTAGACACGCCGAAAACACATGCCGTGAAAACGGTTCGGGCCGCGGTCGGCCGGACTCTCCGGCGGGAAGAAAAGAACCATGATGGCCATCGCCGAAACACCCGTTCGCCTGCCGATTCCGCCGCTCCCGAAGGGATTCCGCGCCGCCGGCGCCCATGCCGGCCTCAAACGGAATCCGACCCGAGAGGACATCTCGCTGATCGTGTCGGATACCGACGCCACGGCGGCGGGCGTCTACACGACAAACCTCGTTTTCGCCGCGCCGGTCGCCTTCGATCGCGGCCGAACGCCCGGGGAAGGCTTCCGCGTCATCGCCATCAACTCGGGCAATGCCAATGCCTGCACGGGGCGGCGGGGTCTGGACGATGCTGAAGCGATGGCCGCCGCGGCAGCCCGGGCGGTGGGCGTCGACGTCGCGGGGGCGCTCGTGCTCTCGACCGGCATCATCGGCGAATTTCTGCCGCTCGAAAAAATCCGCGCAGGCATCGAGATCGTCGCAGCAAAGCTTGGCAGCGACGCCGATTCAGCCGTCAGCGCGGCCCGCGGCATGATGACGACCGACACCCGCCCGAAGCTCTCCGGGTCGGCCTTCACCATCGACGGCCGCCGCTACACGCTCTTCGGCATGGCCAAGGGGGCGGCGATGATCGGCCCCCGCATGGCGACGATGCTCGGCGTGATTCTCACCGATGCGCCGGTGTCGGCAGCGGATGCCCAGCGTCTCCTCCGCGAGGCTGCCGAGCAGACGTTCAACTGCGTAAGCGTCGACGGCCACACGAGCACCAACGACACGGTGCTCTTACTGGCCAACGGGGCCGCCGGGGGCCCGCCGCTCTCAGGGGCCGGACTCGAGTCGTTTGCCAGGGCACTCCTGGATGCCTGCGAGACGCTGGCCCGGGAAATCGCCGACGACGGCGAGGGGGCGACGCACGTGCTGCGGATCGAGGTCAGCGGCTGCCGCTCCCGCGATGAGGCCCGCCAGATTGCACGCAGCATCGCCGACAGCCCGCTGGTTAAAACGGCGATCTGCGGCGCCGACCCCAACTGGGGTCGGATCGTTTCGGCTGCGGGCTATGCCGGAGTCGCGTTCGACCCGGAAAAACTCCTCCTGCGGCTCAACGGCACCCTGCTGTTTCGCGACGGGGCTCCCGTGGCGTTCGACGGCGGGGCCGTTTCTGAGTCGATCCAGTCGGCCCGAGAAACGCTGATCCAACTCGATTGTGGCGATGGCCCAGGCTCGATCCGCTTTTATTCGAGCGATTTGACGGCCGAATACGTCCGCCTCAACGCCGATTACCACACGTAATGCCCCTCCGCCCCTGCGGCCATGCAAGCCCCCCGGGACATACAAGCATGTGTATATAGTTGACCCATCCCGGCCCGTGGCTTGACGCGGGCGTGCCAAACCTGTTTTCTCTGGCTATCCGGCCACCCCATTCTCTGTCCCCCAGCCGTCAAGATTGCTCGCCCATGCTGCTCACGCCGTTCACGCCGTTCACGCCGCTGCCGTTTGACATTGTTCCCTCTGCCTGGCCCCTCGCTCCCGGAGCGGGCCGGATGTCACGCGAAAGCCCTATTCCGGTAATCCCGCGCAACTCAGGCCATATCGAGTGTGCTGATGGACCTGAGGAGGAAGAAGAAGATCTCGGAGACGAGGAGGACCTTGCGGTCGCGCAGCCCGCCGCCGACGAGGAGTCAAGCTTTGACGACTTCGACGACGAATTCGATGACGACTTCGAAGAGGAAGAGAATGATCCCGACTGGGATCACCCAGACGATGCGGCGCCGGAGGCCCCTCCTCCCGGCAAGGGCGGTGGCCGGAAGAAGTGAGCTGTGGGGTTTGTTTCCTGCGAGATAGATCACGAGCGTTCAGATGTCTGCCCGCGATACCTCTGCCGATGATCCGAGCAACGACCGCGGTGAATCCGTGGGCCGTGACCGGCGTCGGCCCAACCCGCAGCCGTCGTCTCACGACGATTGGTTTGGCGGCCTCAATCAACTCGACTTCGACATCGACTTCTTCGAGGGGCTGCTGGCCCGCAACGGGGATTCCGTGGAGGTGCTTCGCGTCCTCGCCGAACTCGTCTCGCAAAAGGGGCTCGTACAGCGGGCCGTTGAACTCGATCGGCGGCTCGTGGACGTGCTGCCCAACGATTTCCTTGCCCGCTACAATCTCGGCTGTTCGTTGGCGCGGGCCGGAAAATCCGACGAGGCAATCGATGCGATCTCCCGGGCGATCCTGCTCGGCTATGACGACCTCGCCCATCTGGAGGTTGACCCGGATCTCGATTCGCTCCGTGAACACCCTGAGTTCCGCGAACTGCTCGGTCATGTCTGCTAGTACATGCCTTGATGGCATGAGTCATGCCCGTCATGCCCGTCATGCCCGTCATGTTGGCTCTGCGGGCAACAAGCCAACAGGCAACGAGTACGTCGATCCCAAGGAAGGCCCCCACGCATGCTTGACCAATTCGACAAGATCACGGAATCGTGCGGGACGATCTCCTCCCGCTGGCCACACCGCCCCGCCGTCGGCCTCATTCTCGGGAGCGGCCTCGGCGCCGCAGCGGCCGCCCTCAGCGACGCTGTGACGATTCCCTACGAAACTATCCCACACTTTGCGAAGTCGACCGCTCACGGCCATACGGGGCAACTCGTCTGCGGCCTCCTCGCCGGCGTGCCGGTCGTGGTGATGGAAGGGCGGATGCACGCCTACGAAGGGTATTCTCCAGCGCAGCTCACATTTCCCGTGCGGGTGCTCAAGCGGCTCGGGGCCGAACTGCTGGTGGTGACCAATGCCTGCGGCGGGCTCAATCCCCAGTTCCGTACCGGCGACATCATGGTGATCGACGACCACATCAACCTGATGAATGACAACCCGCTGATTGGCATCAACGATGACCGTCTGGGGCCGCGGTTTCCCGACATGTCGGCCCCGTACGCTCCGGAGCTGATCGATCAGGCGCTGGAAGTGGCACGCCGGGAGAATTTCGTCGCCCACCGTGGCGTCTACGTGGCGGTCACGGGACCAAACCTGGAGACACGGGCCGAATACCGCTTCCTGCGAACCATCGGGGCCGATGTGGTCGGCATGTCGACGGTGCCGGAAGTGATCGTGGCGGTGCATGCCGGCCTGCGGGTGCTCGGCCTGTCTGTGATCACAGACATGTGCCTGCCGGACCATCTGGAGGTGGCCACCGTTGAAAAAATTCTGGCCGTGGCCAGGTCGGCGGAGCCGAAACTCAGTGCCATCATCACGGCGGCCGTCCGCCATGCCGGCGGGTAGCGACGGCCGGTCGGGAAGGTGATGCTCAGATGGCCAGCCATCGCATCAAACGGCTCACTTATTTCTCCATGGCCGGCGGGACGCCTGCCGGGCCGACAAGAACCCAACCAGCGGGAACGCCGTCGCTGGCAGCCCGCCCTGTGGCGCATGCGTTGGCCACGGTACGATCTGGGGCCTGGCACCCGACCCGCGGGGCCGACTTCCCCTGCAATCCGTAACCCATGTTCGATCCCGTTCGCGGCAAACCCGACTTTCCCGCCATCGAAGCGGCGATCTCCCGACTCTGGCGGGAAGGCGACATCTACCGAAAGTCGCTCGACCAGCGGCGTGGTGCCAAGCGGTTTGTCTTCTTCGAAGGCCCGCCGACCGCCAACGGCATGCCGCATCCGGGCCACTGCCTCACCCGGACCATCAAGGATCTCTACCCCCGGTATCGCACGATGCGGGGCGATTTCTGCGAGCGGAAGGCGGGCTGGGACACCCATGGTCTGCCGGTCGAGGTCGAGGTCTGCAAAGAACTGGGGATCCACTCGAAGGCCGAGATCGAGGCCTATGGTGTCGAGCCGTTCATTCATCGATGCCAGGAGTCGGTCTGGCGATACATGAAAGAGTGGGAGGCGTTGACCGAGCGGATCGGCTTTTGGATCGATCTGTCCGACGCATACGTCACCTACCATCAGAGCTACGTCGAAAGTGTCTGGTGGGCGCTCGCCGAACTTTTCGACCGGGGCCTCCTCTACCAGGGCCACAAGATCGTCTGGTGGTGGGCCCAGGGGGGCACCGCGCTCTCCAGCGGCGAGGTGGGGCAAGGCTACCGCGAAGTGGCAGATCCAAGCGTCTACGTTGCCTTCCCGTTGCTCGATGCCGAGGGCAACGCGACCAACCGCAGCCTCGTGGCCTGGACGACGACGCCCTGGACGCTGCCATCCAATCAGTTTGCGGCCGTGAAGGCCGACCTCGACTACGTTGTCTTGAAGGAGGCCCACACGGGCACCGCAGCCGAGCCCCTGGCAGACACGCCGGAATACATCGTCGCCGAACCGTTGGCGGCGGCCCTCGGCGAAAAGACCAAAAAGCAGTTCGATGTCGTCGAACGGCTGTCGGGCAGGATGCTTGTCGGGAGGTCCTACCTGCCCCCCTTCGATACGTTTCGTCCCGCAGGCCCGCCCCACACGGCGGCGTTGGGCGACGATCCTGCCACCAGCGGGCCCGTCGCCTGGCGGGTTGTGGCCGCCGACTTCGTGACCACCGACTCGGGCACCGGCGTCGTGCACATCGCGCCCGCATTCGGCGAGGTCGACTACACGGTGCTCATCGCCGAGCAGGCCCGTTTTGCCGACGGCCGGGGGCCGACACTCCTCAACTGCGTAGCCCCCGACGGAACCTTCACCGATACCTTCCCCATGGGCAGTGGGCGGTTCGTCAAGGACTGCGACCGCGACATCACGCGGGACCTGAGATCGCGGAACCTGCTGGTCCACCAGGAACAGTATGTCCACGACTACCCGTTCTGCTGGCGGGCTGAAGGCGACCCGCTCATCCAGTATCCGAGGCAGAGCTGGTTCATCCGCACGAGCCAGTTCCGTGAACAGATGCTGGCCAACAACGCCCGGATCAACTGGCTGCCCGAGCACATCCAGGACGGCCGATTCGGCAATTTCCTCGAAACCAATGTCGACTGGGCACTGTCACGTGAACGCTACTGGGGCACGCCACTGCCGATCTGGAAGTGCGAGGCGACGGGCAGGGCCGAGGCGGTGCCCTCCTATGCCGCGCTTGTCGCCAAGCCGGGCATGCAGGGCGCCGACGTCTTCGACCGGGCGAAGGCCGCCATCCCGACGCTCTCCGACGACCTCCGGGTGCACAAGCCGTATATCGATGCCATCACCTACGACTCCCCCTTCTCGCCCGGCGCGAGGATGCAGCGGGTGCCGGAGGTGATCGACTGCTGGTTCGATTCGGGGGCGATGCCGTTTGCCCAGTGGGGCTGGCCGCACCGCGGGCAGGAGGATTTCAGCACGCAGTTTCCGGCCGATTTCATTTCCGAGGCGATCGACCAAACCCGTGGCTGGTTCTACAGCCAACTGGCAATCAGCACGCTCCTGTTCGGCGACACACAGACGCCCTATCCCCACCCCTTCCGTACCTGCATCGTCCTGGGCCACATGCTCGGTGAAGACGGGCAGAAGATGAGCAAGAGCAAGCGGAACTACCGCGAGCCGGCCGAAATCTTCAATACCTCCGGCGCCGATGCGCTGCGGTGGTTTTTCCTCGCCGGCCAGCCGCCGTGGACGAGCATCCGCTACAGCGAGCGGGCGATCCGCGAGAGCGTGCCGGAATTCCTCCTGCGTCTCTGGAACGTCTACAGCTTCTTTGTCATCTACGCCCGAATCGACTGTTTCGATCCGGCTACGCTTCTCGACACCGCCGGCACGCTCGACCACGCAGACCTCGCGAAGGCCCGCGGCTGGCGTCCCGTCGCCGATCGCGGCGAACTCGATCGCTGGATGCTTTCGGAGCTGAATGCCACCGCCGCCACGATGGTCGATCGCATGGACCGCTACGACCACTTCGGCGCTGCCGGCGAACTGTCGGCCCTCGTCGACGCCGTCAGTAACTGGTTCGTCCGCCGCAGCCGCGACCGGTTCTGGTCGGCGGGCAAGGCCGACATCGGGCCGGAGGGCAACACCGCGAAGCTCGATGCCTACTGGACGCTCTACGAAACACTGCTCACGATCGCCCGACTGGCCGCACCGTTCGTGCCCTTCGTGAGCGAGGCGATCTGGCAGAATCTCGCCGTGGCCGCCTTCGGGGCCGCGGTGCCGGAAAGTGTGCATCTCACTTGCTATCCGACCGGCAGCGAGCCCCTGATCGACCGTGATCTGGTCCGTCGCATGGCGATCGTCCGCGATGTGTCGTCGCTGGGCCGGGCAGCGCGGGCGGCTGAAAGGCTCCGGGTCCGCCAGCCGCTCTCGAAGGTGGAGGTGATCCTCGCCGATACCGGCCGGGATGCGGCGGCCGACGCCGCCTGGCTTGAGTCGCATGGCGAACTCGTCTGCGACGAACTCAACGTGAAACAGTTCGAGATCTGCCGCGAGCCCGACCGCTACATCACGCGGGCCGTGCTCCCCGATCTGAAAAAGCTAGGACCGCGGCTGGGCAAGGATCTCCCCCGGGCTCGCGATGCGATCATGAAGGCCGATGCCGCCGCGTTGCTGGCGACGCTGCACCGGGATGGCCGGGCGACGATCCCTCTGGCCGGCGGGGGCGAGGCGGTCGTCGAGAAGGATGACGTGATGATCCGCACGACCGCCCGGGAGGGCTGGGCCGCTGCGGAGGGACCGCGGGCCGTCGTCGTCGTGGCCAGCCAACTCACGCCAGAACTTGTGTCTGAGGGTCTTGTTCGCGAGGTCGTGCACGCGGTGCAGTCCCGTCGCAAAACGCTCGATCTTGAATTCACCGACCGGATTGAACTCTCCTTCGAGACGGCGTCGCCGGAATTGAGATCCGCCATCGAGCAGCACCTGGAGTTCGTCGCCTCCGAGACGCTCGCCACCTCCGCCGTGTTTGGCGTTCACGCGGAGGCAACGTCCGAACCGCTCGACATCGACGGGCATCCGCTCTCGATCGGAATCCGCCGCGTGGGCGATACGAAGAACGCGGCCGGGGGTGTGGCGTGACTGGGGCCAACCTGCCTGTGACGCCAGGACAGCCGCTCCGTCTGGCCGTGCTGCTCTCTGGCTCCGGACGCACGCTGGAGAACCTCCTCGACCGGATCGCGGCAGGCCGGCTCGCCGCCCGCGTCGAAACGGTGGTAGCGAGCCGGGCCGATGTCCGGGGAGTCCGAATTGCCGAACGGGCGGGCATCCAGGTCAGCGTTCTGCCGCCGGCTGGCCGGCCCCGTGCCGACTGGAGCAACGCGATCTTCGCCGCCTGCCGGTCCGCCTCGCCTGATCTGGTCGTGATGGCGGGGTTTCTCCATCTCCTGGAAATCCCAGACGATTTCGCCGGCCGCGTGATCAACATTCACCCGGCCCTCCTGCCCGCCTTCGGAGGCAAGGGGTTTCACGGGATGCACGTCCACCGGGCGGTGCTGGCTCGGGGCTGCACCATTTCAGGCTGCACGGTGCATCTGGTCGACAACGAATACGACCACGGTCGTATTCTGCTGCAGGTGCCGGTGCCTGTGCTCCGCGACGACACCGCCGAATCGCTGGCCGCGCGGGTTTTCGCCGTCGAATGCGAGGCGCTGCCCGAGGCCATCAACCGCATCGCGGTCGCCCCCGTCCCCTGACAACACCGCGCCGCATGCTAGACTTTTCGGCCGGAGTGCCAGTGCCCCCAGGAGCCTTTTCATGCCACGCTCGCTCGGAAACATTATCGCCGACACGCTCCAGCTTTCGGTTGGCTATGCGGAGCGGTTGCTCAAGGGCGTACCGGCCGACCGCTTCGCCCAATTCGCGAGAATCGGTGGCACGATTGTCGAGTCGAACCACCCGGCATTCCTCTATGGCCACCTGAGCCTCTATGCACCGAAGGTGCTCCAGCAGATCGGCCATCCGGCGCCGACCGTGCCCGACCACTTCGAGCACCTGTTCTCGAAGGACGCCAGTTGCAAAGACGACGAAGACGGCGACCTCTATCCGAAGATGGACGACATCACGTCCTTTTTCTTCGAGGGACACCGCATGCTTGCTGGAGCACTGCGGGGCACACCCGACGCGACCTTCGAACAGCCCAATCCGGCGGAGGGCCGGATGAAGGAACTCTTTCCGACGCTCGGCTCCGTGCAGACGTTCTACTGCGGCGGCCACATGATGATGCATCTGGGGCAGATGAGCGCCTGGCGACGGATGCAGGGGCTCGGGTCCGCCTGATGGCATGAGCCATCACGACCGATCCCGGCCCCCCTTCCCTCTCTTGTGGCGGCAAGTTTTTAACGTGTCCGGGAGTTGACGAAGCCTCTCTCTACCCCCATCCATTCTCCCCGCCGGGCCGGCAGAAGTCTCCTTCGCGGGGACTTTCGCCGTGGGGCGTATTGGTGGTGCCGACCTCATGGGGGCGAAATTCCAACGCTCTTTCGAGCTTCAGCCGATCCCGGCTCGCAGTCCCTCTCATTCGTGGCGGCAAGTTTTCAACTTGTCCGTGACTTCAGCCTTTCGTGTGGCCGAAGATTTTCACCGTGTATTTGAAGCTTTCGCCATGTCGCCTCGGTGAAAGCGTCCCCCTACCCGCCGACTGTCACGTGCCGCCGAGTCTCAGGGTTTGGGCCACCCGTCATCAATTCCACAATCGGAACGTCAACCAGACGGTGGTCCCGTTTGTGTTATTTGCTCGAAGCCGACGGCCCGCCAGAAGGCCGTCGCGGCCGGCCAGGAGGAGCGTGTTTCGGCAAAGACCACGGTGGCGGCCCGGGACTGAGCGTGGGCCACCGCCCTCGCAACGAGCGCCCGGCCGACGCCCCGCCGCCGCGCCCGAGGGTGAACCAGCAGCCAGGCGATCGAGAACCGCAACGTCGGCGTCGATCCGGCCTCGACCAGCGCTACGAGCCCCAGCGGACAGCCGGCGTGGGTTCGATCCAACGGGTCGTCCGCACCTAGTGCCGTCGGCCATGCCAGCCAGGCAGAAACGCTTCGGCCCGGACGGCCTGTCAACTCGGCGAGCAGTCCGGCCGGAGAAAAGGACGCGATGTGGTCAGGATCGTCGAGCCGGCATTGTTCCGAGAGAGCCAGAACATGCTCGCGTTTTTTCCACCGCGCGACCACAACGCCCTTCCCGCCCGCCCGTTCGGCTGTTGGAATTGCCCCACAGAGGTGGTGAAAACGAAGCGGTAACACGTCATCTTGTGCGCGTAAGCTGTCTTTTATCTTGATCGTTTTCGATCATTATGCTTTTTACATTGACGTATTTGCTTGCTTTCGGTCACCAATCGGCCATACTCCTGGCCGCAGGGAGTGCAATACGTGCAAAATCACGAACGCCGCAGCAGGCTTCTCGACATCATACGTGTCAGCGGCTTTGCTGCGCTCGATGAACTCGTTCGCGAACTCGGCGTCTCGGAATCGACCGTGCGACGGGATCTCGATGCCCTCGAGGAACAGGGCTCCGCCAAACGCACGCACGGCGGTGTTCTCTACTCCGGAGGCATGCCGCGCCTGGCGGAATTTGACGAACGACAACCGGCAAACTGGGCCGCAAAGCGGGCGATTGCGGTGACGGCGGCAGCCGTGATCGATGACGGCGAAACGGTGCTTCTCGACGGCGGTACGACCACCTACGAAGTGGCCCGCCTGCTTGTCGGTCGTTCGCTGCAGGTCGTCACCAACAGTCTCCCGGTTGCCAACCTCTTCGCCTCGGAGGCCCGCACCGACCTCGTGCTGCTCGGAGGCTATGTCTCGCCCCGCACGGGCGTGTGCCTCGGGCCCTATGCCAACGAACTCCTGGGACGGTTGCATGTCACCACGACGGTGCTCTCCGCCGCCGGCATTTCCGAGGAAGGGCTCTTCAATGCCCACCTGCTCCTGGCAGAAACCGAGCAGGCGATGCTCAGGGCAGCCAGCCGGGTGATGGTGGTCGCCGACAGTTCGAAATTCGGCCGCAAGAGCCTCACGCTCGTCTCCGGCCTCGAGGCCATCGACATTGTCGTGAGCGACGAGGGCCTGACGCAACGGTGGCGCGATGCCCTCACCGCGGCCGAGGCCGACCTGCGGATCGCCGCGGTTACCGAGGCGTCAGGATTGCGAACGACACATTCGCAGGAAACACCCCGTCCGGCATAACATAGTGCCGCAATTCCAAAACCAGTCGGCCATGCACGCCGTTCACATCACGCCGTTCGTTCACGCCCTCTCTTCACGATTCTTTCTTTTCATCGCAACGCCCCAGGAGCCATCATGGCCAAGAAGACCGCGACGAAGACCGCTGCCAAGTCCACGCCCAAGTCGCTCGCCGCACTGAAGGACGAAATCTGCGAGATTGGCCACCGCATCTACAACAAGGGATTTGCGGCCGGCAATGACGGCAATATTTCGTACCGCCTCGGGCCGAACAAGGTGCTCTGTACCCCGACGATGATGTCGAAGGGATTCATGACGCCCGCCGACCTCTGCATCGTCGACATGGAGGGAAACCAGGTCGCGGGGAAGCGGAAGCGTTCGAGCGAGATTCTGCTCCATTTGACGATCATGAAGGAGCGGCCTGACGTGAACAGCGTCGTGCACTGCCACCCACCGCACGCGACCGCCTTCGCCGTGGCCCGCGAGCCAATCCCGCAGTCCGTACTCCCTGAGGTCGAGGTGTTTCTGGGGGACATTCCGATTTCCCGATATGAGACGCCGGGCAGCCAGTCATTCGCCGATACCATTCGCCCCGTCGTGAAGCGATCGAATGTCATCTTGCTGGCCAACCACGGCACGGTCAGCTTCGGCGAGACGGTCGAAAAAGCGTATTGGTGGACTGAAATCGTCGATGCCTATTGCCGTATCCTCATGCTCGCGAAGGGGCTGGGCGGGATCGTCTATCTCACGGGCAAGGAAACACGGGCACTGCTCGATCTCAAGCAGAAGTGGGGCTACACCGACGCCCGGCTTGACCTCCAGATGAACGACCGCGACATCTGCGACAACGCGGTATTCAAGTCGACCTGGGAGGAGGTGGGCGTGGCACGGCGGGCGTTCTCGACCCACCCGGAGGCCCATGGGTCGGGACAGCCTGCATCGGCTGGCCGCGGGCTGCCACCGGGAATCGACTACGAGAAGCTCGTGCGGACGATCACAGAGCAGGTCTGCAAGGAACTCGGCGTTACGCCCGGCTCCTCACGCCAAGCCTGATCGAGCGCCGCATCCAGAATTGAGCCCGAGCCTGCTCCAGAGTCACAGACGGGTTGGGACTGAACCCTCTCGCTGTCATGGCTGACGGGCCGATCGTCGTCGTTGCATCTCCGCCGCAGGCATGCCCCAGACGCGGGCGGTGCCGTCGTCGGAGCCCGTCAAGAGAGTGCCTCCGTCGGCCGCGAACACCACGGCCCAGATCGGCCCATCGTGGCCATCGAGGGCGAGGAGATGCCTCCCGCTGGCGACATGCCACAGATGCAGGCTGCCGTCGGCACCGACACCGGCAACGCGGGTGCCATCCGGTGAAAAACCTACCTCCCACACCTGCCCCACCGGGCCCTTCAGTTCGGTGGACGACCAGCCGTCCGCGGGATTCCAGATCCGCACCGTACCATCGGACGAACCGGTGGCCACGCGACTGCCGTCGTTCGAGTAGGCCACCCAGTTGACGTCGTCGGCATGCCCCGCGAAGGCACCCAGCATGGTACCGTCGCTCGTATTCCACTCTCTCACCAGACCATCGGCACAGGCAGTCACCAGCCGGCGGCCATCGGGAGACCAGTCGGCTGCGTGGGCTCGGGCGGGATGTGACAGCGTCAACGCCGGGGCGTCATGCCCAGCCACGGAGGAAACCCGCACCGCTCCCGTCTCGTGGCCCTCCGCATGTCCCCCCGCGGCGGCGGTGGCGATTCGCGTGCCGTCGGGCGAGAACGTGACTGCAAAGGCAGGGCCGGGGTGCCGGGCAATCTCTCTGATTTCCGTCCCGTCAGCGACGGAGAAGAGACACACGCGACCGTCGCCGCAGGCAGTTGCCAGCAGGTCGCTGGCGGGCGAAAAGTCGACGGCATTCACGCGGCCCCGATGGGTCGGCAGGTCCCTCGCGACCGTATACGACTGCAGGTTCCAGAGCCGGACATCGCCCTGAGCCGTACACGTCGCCATCAGTCGACCGTCAGGCGAACAGGCCATGCCCCGAACGCCGACGCCATTCTCGCTGCCGCATGCCATGACGTGCCCGTCGCGGTCGGCTGCGTTCCAGACCCGCGCGGTGGTGTCGGAGGAAGCCGTGACGAACCGGTCCGACGACAGGCTTGCAACCGACCAGACGGCATCGGTATGCCCCAGCAGCTCCCGCTCGACTCTTCCGGTGGCGGGATTCCAGAGCCGATTGATCGCGTCGGCCGATACCGTGGCCAGCCTCGAGCCGTCCGCAGTCCACGCGACACCGTTCACCCGCAACGGATGCCGGAGCGTGCCCGTGACCAGGCCAGACACCACGTCCCAGAGCCGGGCGGTGCCATCCTCCGAAGCCGACGCCAGCCGGCTTCCATCGGGCGAGAAGCAGACCGCAAACACTCGCCTGGAATGCCCGCGGAAATCTGGTAGCGGACTACCCGTCTCGATATCCCAGCGTCGGATCGAGCCGTCTCCACAGGCGGCGGCCAGCTGACCGCCCTCGGCTGAGAAGGCAACTCCGTAGACGTTGCGATCGCGGGCCGTTGGCTGCCACTCGGGTCTGAAGACGGCGGACATCTCGCTGGTTTCCGCATTCCAGATGCAGACAGTGCCGTCGCCAGACGCGGTGGCGATCGAGCGGCCATCGGCCGCCCAGGCTGCCCCATAGACCGCGGCGGAGTGCTGGCCCGACAGTCGGCCGTGAACCGCGCCAGCCTCAAGGTTCCAGATGATGCAGGTGCCGTCCTCGGCGGTCGTCACCGCCCGCCGCCCATCGGGCCCTATCACCACCGACCAGATCGCTGCGCTGTGGCCGTGAAGCAGGTGCGATGCCCGGTAGGCACCTGCGTCGTCGAGCGTCCAGATTCTGACAATGCCCTGATCGTCGCCGGTCATCAGCCGCTCCCCAGCGGGCGTTGCGGCAACGGCTCGCACGATCGTGGTATGCCCATCAAGCTTCGCCACGGAATCGTCGAGTGCGGCCGCAAGGCACTCGAGTTCGATCGGCCGACCGGGTACGGCATCGAGCGACCGCGCCCGATCGACGAGCCCAGCAGCGATCCGCACATTCCGTCGGCCCGCGGCGGCCGCCGCCCGCTGCACGGCCGAGTAGTAGGACTCCTCCCGTTCACCCATCCGGGACCGCTGGGCCTCGAGTTCCTGATGCCGTGCACGGCCAGAGAAAAAAATCGCGATCATTCCGGCCAGGCAGACCAGGGCGGCGGCAGCGACGGGCAGACGGTGCCGCCACATCCAACGCCGCGTCTGCTCGGTCAGCGTCGCCGGCCTGGCGAGCACCGGTTCGCCAGCCAGCCATCGGACAAGCTCCATTTCCAGATCATCGGCGGTCGCATAGCGGCTGGCCGGCTGTTTGTGCAGGCATTTCTCCGTGATCGCCCCCAGCCTTCGCACCTCCACCGCCGCCACGTCTTTCTCCGCCGCGAGCCCGCGGGAGATCAGTGTCGCGGCCTGCGATTCCTGTTCACGAATGATCCGTGCCGCGACGACGATCGGCTTGCCCCGCACTTCGTAGGGCAGATCTCCGGTCAGCAGTTCGTGCAGCACGAGGCCGAGTGCGTAGACATCGGTTTGGGCGTTGATTCTCGACGCATCGGCGTCGAACTGCTCAGGGCTCATGTACCGGAGCGTGCCGACCAGTTGGCCGGCGTCGGTCTGGAGGGTCGTGAGCGCAAGGTCGGCATCCGTTGACCGTGCCACGCCGAAGTCGATCACCTTCGGTTCACCGTCGCTGCCCACCAGAATATTGCCGGGCTTGAGATCTCGGTGCACGATTCCCATGCGATGGCCATACGCCACCGCGGCCGCCACACGGCGCAGGAGCGCGACCCGCTGCCGCACCGTGAGCCCCTTCTCACGGACGAATCGGTCGATCGGCAGCGCGGCCTCCACCAGCTCCATCACAAAAAACGGCACGCAGCCGTTGCCGTGGCGATACGTCCCTAGCGTGTGCACCTGGGCAATGTGGGGATGCCGAAGCCGTGCGAGCAGATGTGCCTCCTGTTCGAAGCGTCTCATCATCGTGCGGCTGGCGAGGCCATCACGCAGCACCTTCACCGCGACGGGCCGCACGGGAGACTGCTGGAGGCCCTCGTAGACACGCCCCATGCCTCCCTCGGCAAGCAGGCGGATGATCGTAACGCCGCCGAGATCACTACCGGCAGCCAGATCGACGAGTTGCTGCTCCTCGAACCCAAAGGAATCCGCCTGACCGGAGAGATGATTTGACATCTCCCCGGTCGAAGGAATGGCCGTGGGGGAATCTGGTCCTTCAGAGAGAGGCATAGTCCGGAGGTTATACCGTCCGGACGAAGGGGATTCGCTGTTTCGGAGCCTCTGTCTGCCGGCGGGGGCCTGTCTCCCGTAACACGTATGACCGGCATGTCCGGCATGCCCGGGCGGCGATGCGGGCTGCCTATGCCAACCGACCTTAGAATCGTCCCGCGAGAATCCGCTTTGGAATCGCGATCCGCGTGGCCGCCGCCCTGAGGAGCGATTCCCGGGCCGCAATAATCTCCTCGATGCATTGCCGCGTCTTGGACTGACTGGCGGCCTGGCTCTTGGCCTGGCTCTTGGCCTGGCTGGCGGCCTGGCTGGCGGCCTGTTCTGCGAGCGAATCCTGCCTCCGCCAACGCCGCAGTTGAATCTGAGCGGCCAGAATGATCTGAACGGGATCCTTTTCATGACGGGAAATCCGCAGCACACGGTGTGGTTCCGACCGCACCGATTCAGGGGCATGAACGAGGTTTGCCGGCCATCCCAGCGGCAACCTCGAATTCGTAAACCTCGAATTTTCTACTGGAATCATTGGCAAAGCCGAGGGAAAATGTGACGTTGCTTGAGGAAGCCGCGCGGCCACCGCTACTAGATATGGCGAGAGCCATGCCCTCGAGGGGCAAAAGCGGATAAACTTCCCGACTGACCCCCTGAAATCCGCTGCATTTTGACGATTGCTGTTTGAGCCCGTCCATTTCCCACGAGTCACGCCCCGTCGCATGGATACCGACGACACGATTTCACCGGCCCTCAATGCCTGCCTGGAGCAACTCTCCCGGGGAGACCTCTCCGCCCGCGATCGGATCATCGAACTCTGCTCCGACCGCCTCCGCCGCCTGGCCCACCGGATGCTTGGCCGCTACCCCGGCGTTCGCCGCTGGGAAGATACGGATGACGTCTTCCAGAATGCAGCCATGCGGCTCCACCGAGCCTTGGGCGCGATGCAGTTTGATTCCCCCCGCTCGGTCATGGCACTGGCAGCCACGCAACTCCACCGTGAACTGATCGATCTCGCGCGGCGGCATGGGGGACCGGCCTCGTATGCGGCCAATCACGGCACCAACGTGATGCCGTCCACCCCCGGAGACGGGCCCGAACATTACGTCGACCGGAGTCCGGCGGCCGATTCCAGCCTCGACCGCTGGACCCTCTTTCATGAGGCGATCGGCAGCCTGCCCGAGGACGAACGCGAGATGTTCCATCTCGTCTGGTATCTGGGGGCCGACCAAAAGACGATCGCCAGACTTCTGGACTGTTCCGAACGCACCGTGAAAACCCGGTGGCGGTCGGCCCGGGAGGCCGTTCGCGCAGCGCTCGGAGGGAAGCCGCCGTCGTCCTGATTGCCACGGCCGTCGATGCCGCCACTGAGAGCCCCGGCCATCAACGCGGGGCCGGAGTCCGACGTTCAGCATTGAACGGTGGCGGCCCCTCTCCAGGCAGCGGCACCTGCGACGGGTGCCGCAGGTAGGCGATGAGGTCGCGGGCGGCAGCGGGGGAAAGCTGCGCGAGCTGGTTCTCCGGCATCAACGACTGTGGTGAAAGCACGCGAGTCTCAATGTCGTCGAGTGGCACCATCACCTGCTCGGTCGGTGTCTGCAGCGTCACGCTCGTCGGCGTCTCCTTGACCACGATCCCGGCGATCGATCGGCCGTCGTCGGTCACCACGATCGTCGTCTGGTAGTCGCGGCCCACAATGGCGCTCGGGTCGAGCAGATTCGCCAACAGGTATTCGAGGTCGGCCCGATTCGATCCCGTTAGGTTTGGCCCAATTTGTCCGCCCTGGCCATGCAACTGGTGGCAGGCGCCACAGGTCTTTGCGAACGTCGCCCGGCCGTGCGAGAGATCGGCCTGCTTCATGGCTGCCGGATTGAGCGCAGTCCGCCACCGCTCGAAGTCAGCTTTTCGGTCGGCGGGGGTCACTCGGATCGTGCCCCAGACCTCGTTGAGCCGCGCGATCACCTTCGGGTCGGCCGATTGGGCGAGCCGGCCGACGGTGAACGCCGAAAGGTCGCCACGGGGCACCGCGTTGGCAGCAACCGCGTCGAGGAGCGCGAGCGTCCAGGCGGGCCGCGACGTGAGCGTGGCGATCGCCGCCTGCCGGCAGTCCGCCGGCAGGCCCTCGTAGGCGGTAACGAGCGCAGCGGGCGTGCCGTCGCTGGGAACGGCGGCGAGGCCGTCGATCGCCTGCTTTTGAATGGTGGGATCGTCCACGAGCCGCTGGAGCACCGGCGGCAGGCCGTCGTCGCGGGAGCTGACGAGTGCCTGCAGGGCCTCGAGCCGCTGGCCGCGGTCAGCATCCGGGTTGGCCACCAGTGACCGCAGCTGCGGCACGACCCGCGGATCGCCGAACCGCACCGCGGCCAGGTCCGCCAGTCTGCGGACCGTGTCGTCGGGGTCGGCGCGAAGCCGCTCGTAGCCCTGCTGCCAGGCTGGCGGTGCCGGCATCCGGCCGCGGGCGGCAAGAGCGGCCACGATTTCCTCGAGCATCCACTTCCGCGTGGCCGAGTCGCTGGCGGACAGCTGCGCCACCAGCGGCTCATAGCACTGCTCCTCCGACGCCGCGCGGCGGACGATGAACCGCGACACCGTCGGGATCCGGCTCGCAGCGGCCAGCGCGACGGCGCGAACTGGATCGGCCGGCACGAGTGGCTCGATCGCATACCAGTTCATCAGCGGGAGGTTGTGGTCATCGGCGTCCTCCGCATGCGCGACGAGCGCCGCCGCGATCGGCCAGCGGTCTCCAAGTGGCAGCCGCTGCAGGGCCGAGCAGATCGCCAGGCGAACCACCGGCGATGGATCGTCCGCGGCGAGCCGCTGGAGCCGCTCGAGCAGAGGTGGCGATGCGTCGCGCCGCTCGACGGCCAGCTGTATCACCCAGCCCCGGACCGCCGGATCGGCGTCGTCGAGCAGCCGCTCGACATGGGCAGCCGAGAGTTGTCCGGTGACGTGCATCGCCCAGATCACCCGCAGGCGCTTGGGCACGGTCGTGGCGGCGGCGAGCTTTGCTTCCAGCAACCGCGGAGTCTCGGCGGCGAGCCGGCCGGCAGCGGCCCGCTCCTGCAGGAGCCGACGGGCATGACGCACGAACCAGTCGTTGTCATGACCGAGCAGATCGACCAGCATTGCGTCGCTCTCGCGGACGAGGTTGACCTTCGTCGGCGTTGGTGCCGCCCGATCGTAGATCACCTTGAAGATTCGCCCATTGCCCCGATCGTGTTTGTCTTCCTGAGGGGCATGGCATTGAGTGCGGTCGTACCAGTCGATGAGCACCATCTGCCCGTCCGGCCCGACCTGTAGCGAGATGAACTGCGACCACGAGTCGTTGGCGAAGAGAAAGTCGGGCTCGCCGTCCCCCACGTAGCCTGAGCCCGCGGGCGTGAGCCGGTCTTCGTTGATTCGCGCCCCGTGGATGTTGTTCATGAACAGCCGTCCGCGGTAGCGATCGGGCCATGAACCACCCAGATAGATGCAGGCGCCGGCATGAGCGTGGCCGCCGCCGACCGAGTCGTCGGCGCCCTCGCTGCGTCCGCGGGGGTTCCACGTGCCGCCGGTCCAGTGCCGGTGACGGGTGACCTGCCCCCATGAATGACGCCAGTTTCTAAGTTAGGTTTTTGCCCTCCAACAGGCCAGCCCTGTGCGGTTGCCGAGGCGTAGCCGAGGCGACCGCACAGGGCTGCCGCGCCTCGGGAGCCGGGGGGCGATACCCCAGCGCACTGTGCGGCCGGACAGTGTTGTAGTGCTGCCTCCATCTCT
>Ga0247831_1003223_pt1 | contig 24394 bp, 22 predicted proteins | sample LaCruzMarch2015__9_FD_192406 | JGI IMG/M metagenome (GOLD analysis project Ga0247831, IMG submission 192406) | Freshwater microbial communities from meromictic Lake La Cruz, Castile-La Mancha, Spain - LaCruzMarch2015_1m | ecosystem: Environmental > Aquatic > Freshwater > Lake | place: Spain...
TGGACGCGCCACCCCGTTTCCGCCATCAGTCGACTGCTGTCTAAGACATTCCTCGGAATATCGAACCAGCGAGCTGGAAGGTTCTGCCGTTTGATCGTGCGGTTGGTTTCAGACTCGATGAGTTCAAGCACTGTTTTGAGGGAAGTTCCCATGCCCGAACTCACATTGAAGACACGCTCGTCGCCCGTGTAACGACCCAACATGCAAAGTGCAGCAGCGACGTCTTCCACATGGACAAAATCGCGCACAACATCCCCGCCACCATACATAGCCACTGGTTCATCATTTTTGGCACACCAAATGAGACGACCGATAATTCCCTGAAGCCCATCCGTGCGTTGCGAGCCTCCATACGCATTTCCAGGGCGAGCAATGGCGTAGCCAAGGCCGTGCTTGAGACGAAACATCTCCAGGTAGCGCTCCACCGTTAGCTTTGCCAGTCCGTATGGCGTGATAGGCCCAAGGGGGTGATCTTCGATGATCAGCGCAGCTGCGCTTGGACCATAAACGGCACCACCGGTCGAGCAAAACACGACACGAGGGATGCCGTTCTCGACACACGCCTCAAAAAGCTGAAGCGACTGTTGCACGTTCTCCTGAAGTTCGGAGAAAAGGCTGTCACCGGACGAAGCAGGCACGCCCTTCCATGCTAGATGATAAACCACGTCAGCTCCCTGTAAAGTCTCTCTAACTGCGCCTCGATCGTTCAGTGACCCGTGCACAAACCGATTGCTTGGCGTTGAAGCTACCTCAGGGCTGCGAGACAGCACCGTCACATCGCAACCGTTCTGGCTGAGTTGCGACACCAACCTAGAGCCGATGTAGCCAGTTCCTCCAAAGACAGCCGTGCGCATCATGGTTGGGTTATAGGATTGTAAAATTCTGCAAAATGGATGGCTTCGTGACAGACGCTGCAGTGCCAGCCTGACGCGCTCTGTGGTCTGCGTGAGGATTGTTGCCGACTAATTCATTCGCGGCTGACTGTGAACCGTCGCACGCGTTAATCTGTTTGAGGTCCGCTCCATTCAGAAAGTGAAACGATTCGACATTGAGTTTTAGCAAGGGAGGCTTCATGGCGCGCACTATCGTTGGTTATTTGATCTCATTGCGCGACGACGGATAGAATGTTCGATCTTGAACAACCAGCGGAGACAGCGCCACGACCAAGTGTCCTGAATCTGCTGCAGCTCATGGGACACTTTCTCTAAACGCTGACCCATTTTTTCCCTGCTAGCGTTCAGTTGATTATACTTTTGATCTGCAGCCGAAATGGCTGGCTTTACTTGTTCAAGCAATCGCGCTCGCTCGCCTGCACAGCAGTCGAGTGCGAGGACTGCAAGAATGGCTCGTTCATCCTTGCTTATCTTCTCTCTTGCATGGCGGTCGGACGGGGGGCGCGTCGCAGTGTCCGCGAATTCGCGCAAGGACTCAGATGTTATCTTCTGGACCAAGTCAGCGCAGCCAAAGTCGCCGGCTCGCGATGCGGGGGGCATCTCCACAACCCAGCCAGACACATGCTCTTGAATATCACGTATAGCTTGGCGGCTAATGGGATCGAACCTACCTAACGACACCATAGCCGTCTGAATGTATCGGGCCGAAACGCCTGTGCGAAAAGCGTCGGGCGTGCGTAGATATCGCTCAGCAATAGCTTGAGGTGCGCCGATGACTATAGGTGTCTCAGGCTTTAATAGCCGCCAAGTGATACAGGTGCTTGAATGAAACGCTAGCAAGCGGGAGACTGGAATGACTGTAGCAATGCACTCTGAGGGAAGTGTATCAATTCCTGGATCGCTGAAGGAATTGAATCCTAGACAGCGAAGACGCTGAGTGAGTAAAGCTGGCTGACCGTGACAGTGGCGAGGATGCCCTTTAACCCAAACACGGCTGCCTTTTTCTAGATAAGGCAATGCTGATTCCGTAAAGTAATTTAACTCATCTTCAATGGATGCAGCGTGGCCTGATTCGGTGAGATTCGCCATCAATAGTAGAGTGGTCGGCGACTCACAAATGGTCGGGTCAAAGCGGCACAAAGTTGTAGCAACTTCCAACTCTTCCGCAGCTCTGTGCACTGCGTTTACATAAAAGCTAGGTTTTAGGTGACCGATGGGCAGCCCGCAGAACGCCCCAGGCTCTGCCTCAACCGGGAGAAGTGTTTGAATTTCATCTATGGGCAAGTAACCGACTGGCAGTATCGGCCAAGCGAAGCGGATGCTGTTATTGTCAATGATCCCAATGCCATCGCCTATCGTGACTTTGTGGGCTTGAGGAAAAGCGTGCAGCACCACTTCATTGAGCGACTGCATGTTCCGACAGGTAATGACCTCGTCAAACGAGCGGCAGCCGAGCAGTCGCAATACGCCGGCCATATAATCGGCCAGTTGAATCGTGCCTTCGTAGAACTGGCCGTCCAAGTCGTGCGTAGAGCATATGTAAGAGAAGGGGTGCTGCTTCGAGATGACGCGGCAGGTGGCGTCGATTCCTGCGGCTGCACCTGTCGCCATGAAGTCGCCTAGGATCAGGGTATCGTCGACTTCATAGTTCTCCCCAGCCTGTTCTGCGCGTTGACGTAGACAAGCCATTCCAAGCAGGAGCTGCTGGGGGCCTTGTGCAACGAGGAGTCGGCGTTTCAACATGGCTCAGAGGGGGAGATCATTTATCTGGATGCGAGCTTGGCCTCCAACTTTACGATTTTTTCATCGCATCTTTGAATCATACCTCGGAAGTTTTCGAGCTTGGCTTCCAGTTCCATGACTTTCGCCGAGCTGCCTGCCTCGCGGCGCAAAGCGCCTGCGCGGAAGGCGGCCTCGCTCTCTGGGAATTCACGATGGATGGCACCAGCAATGCGATCGTAAAGGCTTTCGTCCATTGCGGCACTCATGAGCGAGAGCTTCGCAATCACTTCTGCCTGATTCGTCTGTGCGCTGCGTGCGGCGAAATGCTTCAAGAAGTCCACGTGCTGCCGCCAGCGCGAGGGCAGGTAGCGGTAGTCATCACCGCCTTTGTCAGAGATCAGCGAGGGCAGGCGCTCGCGCTTCTCTGCGAGCGGGCGACCAAGCCAGTAGGTGCTTCCTTGCAGCATGAGTTCCACTGCGAGAACACCCAGCGGATAGAGTCTGCCAGCTGTATTAACGGCTTCCATTGCTTCAAGGGCATCAATAAACTGGCATGTAGATGCGGTGTGATAGACGAGGCCGGAAACATAGAAGCTCGCAAGATGGAAATCCTGCGCAGCGATGGGACCTGTGGTCTCGACACCGCGATACATTTTGCCATCAATGATCGCCTGGGGAGAAACGAACAGTGGGCGCTCGGTGCTGAGCAAGTTCAGCAACTCACCCAGGTGCGTGGTGAGGAGTTCATCCTCATCAGACATCAGCAGCAAATACTCCGTCTGGCATTCACGAACCAGTCGTGTGAGATTGCGCACGATGCCGATGTTGCGGTCATTCTTCAACAAGGTGAGTCGAGGGGACTGGCATTGTGCCTGGATAGCATCGAAGGTGCCATCGGTCGAACCGTTGTCGATGACCAGGATAGGCAAGTCCTTGGCCAGTGGATCAGCCAACAGTGTTTTGAGGCGTGCAACAATGGCATCCCTCCGCATGTAGGTAGGAAACCCGATGGTGAGTTGGTCTGGCAGCATGCTCGTTGTGGATTATAAGCCAGTTTTGCCACCGAGCAGATCGAGCACCGAAATGAGCTTGCCTCCCGCCTGCGTGTAGGCCGCGAGTTGCTGGCGAATCTCTTCGATGTAGCCGTAGTTGAAAACGATCACCTCGTCTGGTGGTTCGCTGAACAAGCGGTCCGGTGGCGAGATGGGAATCTGTGAGCCAGGGGTGAACTTGCCATGCAGGAAAGGGTTACGGTCGCACACAAACACTAAGTCGTTCGAAGTGAGCTTGGCCATGGCCATGGTCGTCACACCACGTCCCCAGGCACCATACCCAGCGATCTTTTTCCCGGCAGCTACCTTCTCGCGCACGCTTTCACGCAGGCGGGTGAAGCTGTCATAGATCACCGTCTCGAACTGCTGATAGGTCTCCCATTCATCTAGCCACGCATAGTCTGCGGCGGGCACTTCCACGTTGGGCTCGTGCCTACAGCCTTTCAGGCCCGCAGCGATGAGCATGGAGTTGCCACGACGCATGTTCTCAGGCACAAAATTGGCGTCTAGAAGAATGAATCCGTGATTCTCCAGCAGGCGCTTCATCGTGCCCAAGTGAAGGAACGAAGCGTGTTCGTGACCAAACAAAGAGGTCTCACGGCGGCGGATGATTTCTTGCAGGTCGTGGACTTCGATGATGAGCACCCCGCGTTCGGGGTCAAGCACCAGACGCACAGCCTCCAGGAAGGGCACAGGGTCCAGCAAGTGATCGAAGGTGTGGAGAAGAATGAAAGCCTGCGCAGGTTTAAACTCGTCTGGGATCTGATGAAGGCTGTCGGCGGTGAACAGGTCCGTGGTCACGCTGACTCCGCGCATTCGGGATAGCTCGCATAGGTTTTCAGCTGCTTCAAAACCCAGCGCAACCGCACCGAGATCCTGGAAGCAGGCGAGCTGATAGCCATCGGCAGAGCCGACTTCCAGCACGCGGTCGCCGGGCTGCATCTCGAAGCGATTGAATGACTCTTTGGCCAGCCGCTGCATGAAGTCGCGTATGAAGGATGAGTCAGACGCCACGTATTGATAGTCTGTGTAGTAACTGCTGACGTTGACGTCATGCTGCGACTGCACGCTTTTGCATTCGCCGCACCAAAAGACATCCATCGGAGCGAGAAACTCCTGGCCTAGACGCTCCGCGGGAATGACTTCGTCAAAGAACGGAATTTTATCGAAATGCAGAAAGCGGCGCACATCTTTGGAGCCGCAGAATCGGCAGGCATCTCGAAAAGTAATGGATTGATCGGACATGAAAGCGTGTTGGGGAGGTGGCTGCGAGCGACGGGTTCAGTGTTGTCTAGCTCTCCTGTGCAATGAAATCAATCACATCATCCGCCGAGGCACCGCGCAGGCTTTGGATCACCGTGGTCACTCGCGCTTCGATGGCTGCTGCATCCGCGTAGCGGCCTGCATAGAAGCGTTCACGCAAGGCATAGCGGATGGGGGCTTCTGCGTCGGTGGTTGTTTTGGGCAGGGCTTCGGCAAGCCATTCATCCATGGCTTGGCGATAGTGAGGATCGGCTTGATCCGCGAGTTGATTGCCTTGCAAGGCCCTTGCGGGGGAAAGCCGAGGGTCGGAAGCCCCAGTCGCAGCCCCCCGTAAATACGCCTTGAGCATGGTTGCCAGGGGGCCCGCTTTGATCCCCCAGTCAGGATCAGGATTGATGATCGAACCATCGCTGGTGCTTACTTCTGGTATCGTGGTGAAATCCAGAGTGTAATGTCTGCGGTCTGTGCTGACTTCGATGCGCCGCTCTCGCTGGTCCGCATTTCTCGCCAATCGAACGGAGCAAGAGATCGCTCCTATACGAAGTGAAAGGTTTAGTTCCGCCCCGCCATGGGTTGCAGAGAGCGCAGTGCACGATTGTGGCATGGCGGGTAGTAGAGCTCCGAGGATGGATGAAATATGCGGCAGCACATCCAGATGGATTGGAAGGCTGGGATCAAAGCTTTTGCGTTCGCCATGGCGAATCTCGGCACGGGGATCTGCCCAGAAGAAAGTGATCTGATTCACGCGCTCTGCTGCGATCAATGCACAGAAATGCTCCAAATAACGAGCGAAGAGAAAGACATGGCTAGCGGCGAGGTGTGTGCCGAGTCCCGCCGCTTGAGTCATGAGCCGTTGCGTCTCTGCTGAAGTCAGAGTGAAGGGCTTCTCCACCAGCATGGGCGTCCGGGACGGCAGGGCTTTTTCCACCGTTCCAGCATGGTCGCGTGCGGCATTGACGACGATCAAGGCATGAGACTCATGACCCTCTAGCACGGGCTGTTGTGAAGAAATCCGGACGCGCGCCGCCAGCCCCTGACGGTCCGCCCAGGTGTGGAGCAATGCAGAATTGTGAGTGCTGTGAATTCCCACCGTGACCTCAGCAGGGACGACCTTACACAGTTCTTCAGCGATCACCCGTGCCCATAGTCCGCCGCCGATGATACTGACTTGACGAGGACACCAGAGCGGATGGCTGCTGATGGGGGGCGAGTGATCCATGAAGGCACTTTGGAATGAGGTGCTCGTTAGGGCAGCTCATGAAAGGTGGGCAGGGGCGTGAAGATGCGACCCGTGTAGCCGTTCTTGCGCATGTAGCCAGCGATCTCTGGTGCGATGTGCCAGCCCCAGATCAGCATGGCGTCTGGCTTGGACTCGCCGTTGATCCAGTGTTCATCACTTTGAATCTCAATACGTGTTCCCGGCAGGTAGTGCCCGATCTTCAGCGAGCCGGGCTTTTCATAAACTACGGGCATCGTGTCAGCATCCAACTTGAGCAGGGTGACCAGGATGGCGGCACGCCCTGGGAAGCTTTTGCCATGCAGTGTGACGCCTCGTGACTTCAGCTCTTGAATTTTTTTTGTGGTCTCATGCTGCCACTTTTCAATGAAGGCCTGCGACTGTGCCAACTGTGCCGGGAACAGGGACTCATCCACGGTCTCCAGCCGACCGAGTTGGCTGGCTTCGGTCCCACCAAAGCCACCGATGCAGACCCGGATGTTGCCACCGTAGCGCTTGGGGAATGAGGTGGAGAGCAGCTTGCCACCCAGTCGTGAGGCGATTTGCTCGAACGACTTGAAGCTGTAAGTGCGGGGATGTTCGTGATAAAACGTGTCGAATTGATTGGTGGCTAGCACGGTGCCGAGATAGTGATTTTCGATCACCACTACGGTCCCAGCTTTCGCCAGCAGTTTGAGTGCTTCGATCGTTTCATCCAGGTCTTGGATGTGGGCGAAGACATTGGTGAACGTGATCACGTCCGGCTGCCCCTTGGCCGCGATCAATTGCCGGGCCGAAGCACGATCGAAGTAGAGATTTTCGACATGATGGCCCGTCTCTCTCGCCTCCAGCGCTGCTCCCGTCGGTTCGATTCCACACGTAATCGCGCCCTGGTCACGGAAAAAATTTAGCAGTGATCCGTCGTTGCAGCCGATGTCGCACACCAGCTTGCCACGCACGGAGCCGAATTCTTCTTCGCACTGAGTAACGAGTTGTTTCATGCCATCAAGCACATCTTGGGTGAAGCGTGGACGGTAATGATACTTGGAAGGGAACAGCACTTCTTTGCGAATGTTGAACGCTTGGTGCGCCGTCAGGCAAACGGGGCAGAGAGAAATCTGGATTGGATAGGCTGTGCAGTGTCGCGCATCGCCTACCTCGATGAGGTCATCGCACATCGGTTGCAGGCCAAGATCGAGGACGGGTGTGGGCAAGGGCTTTCCGCAGACCTGGCAGTCGAGGCAGGGCACGGTGTCGGATGTCAGGGCAGGGGAGACCATAAGGGAGTTGTCAGTCAGAGGGAGCAATCGTTGTCAGTTGTTTGGTAGCAGGTTATCTGCCGCTCGCAAACGTCTCGCATCCTGGCCCCTGCTTGGTGGCTGCGGTGCCAGTCCACGATCTGGTCGAGAGCGGTGCTGAGAGACCACCGTGGGCTCCAGCCGAGGCGCTGTCGTGCCTTGGCGGAATCAACCGTCAAATGCCCTGCTTCCGTGGGGTGCTGGCCTTCGTCCTTCACCCAGTCGGCCCGGTCGGAGAATCGCTGGGTGAGCATCTCGACAATCCAGGAAACGGGTCGGGTGTCGGCGGGTTCTGGTCCGAAGTTCCAGCCTTCGGCAAAGGCTTGCTCACCAATGAAGAGTTTTTCTGCCAGCACCAGGTAACCGGACAGCGGCTCTAGCACGTGCTGCCAAGGCCGAACCGCCTGTGGATTGCGTATCTGCACCGGCTGGCCATTGCTGATCGCACGCACGATGTCAGGGATCAGTCGGTCATCCGCCCAATCGCCGCCACCGATGACATTGCCAGCGCGTGCCGTGGCGACCGCACACGGAAAAGCACCGCTGAAAAATGAATCTCGGTAAGCCGCTGTGACCAGTTCTGCGCAGCCCTTGCTGCTGCTGTAGGGATCGTGCCCGCCCATGGGATCGCATTCGCGGTAGGCCCAGACCCACTCGCGGTTCTCGTAGCATTTGTCGGAAGTCACATTGACCACGGCACGGACACTGGGTGCCTGCCGCACAGCTTCCAGCAGATGGACGGTGCCCATCACATTCGTTGCGTAGGTCTCCACCGGGTGACTGTAAGAATAGCGCACCAGCGGCTGGGCGGCCATGTGTATGACAATCTCTGGCTCGGCCGCTTTCAGCGCTGCTGTTAAGTCTTCAGCCTGGCGAATGTCGCCGACGAGCGAAGTCATTCCCGAAGCCACCTCCGCCACCTTAAAGAGGCTGGGTTGTGTGTTCGGTGCCAGCGCATAGCCGGTCACTTTTGCCCCCAGCATTTGCAGCCAGATGGAGAGCCAGGACCCTTTGAATCCCGTGTGTCCGGTGAGAAAGACGCGCCTGCCCTGCCAGAAGTGTGAGTTCAGTCCCATTTTTTCCATGGTGCCATGTTAGATTGCCAAAGGTTCTCCAAATGAGTGCGGTCGCGCAAGGTGTCCATCGGTTGCCAGAAGCCCTCATGCTGATAAGCACACAGTTCGGCACTCTTGGCCAAGTGCTCCAGAGGTTCAGCTTCCCAACTTGTGCTGTCATCTTTGATTAAATCGATCACCTGGGGTGACAGCACGAAGAAGCCTCCGTTGATCATGCCGCCGTCGCCCTTGGGCTTCTCCTTGAAGGACAGGACGCGATGATCATCTTGAATGTCCAAAGCACCGAAGCGCCCGGGCGGGTAGGTGGCCGTTAGTGTTGCCATTTTCCCATGCGCGTGATGGAAGGCGATGAGCTTGGATACATCCACGTCACTAACACCATCCCCATACGTGAAGCAGAAGGCGTCATCATCTTGCAGGTAAGAAGCCACTCGTTTCAGACGGCCGCCAGTCATGGTGTTTTCGCCTGTGTCCACCAAGGTTACACGCCAAGGCTCCGCATGTCGTTTGTGGACCTCCATCTTGTTCTGCGACATGTCGAAGGTCACGTCCGACATGTGCAGGAAATAGTTGGCGAAGTATTCCTTGATCACATAGCCCTTGTAGCCGCAGCATATGATGAAGTCATTGACCCCATGTGCGGAGTAAGACTTCATAATGTGCCAGATGATGGGCTTACCACCGATCTCGATCATGGGCTTTGGTTTCAGATGGGTCTCTTCTGAGATACGCGTGCCCATGCCGCCAGCCAAGATCACGGCCTTCATCGCAGTGGGGCAACGCCTCCTGGAAAGACTGTGCTATGAGCAGATAAGGCGGTTGGAATTGAGAACATCAGGTGATAGTAGAGGAGTTCTAATAGTGAGCCTAGGAGGCTGAAAAAAGAAGTCAACACAACCCTGTGCAGTCTGCTCACAGAGGTTGCCAAAAAGCCGCTGCCATGCCAGTTATCGTGCATGCGCTAACTGGGCTACATGTTTCGCAACACGCCGAGCCCCGTTGCCTGGGATAAGCCGTTTAGTTGCCTGATGCATGAGTAGCAAGTCGTTGCGCTGTCGTTCGAATTGGCAGACGCGATCAACCGCCATTTCCAGGCTGCTTTCAATCGGAGGAAAGGTCAGGCAGGCTCCGCGTTCAACCAGTTCTTCAAACAGGTAGGCCCACTCAGCGTGCTGCAAGATATTGATCGAAGGCAACCCGATGTAGGCAGCTTCATAAGTAGTCAAGCCACCCGCACACAGTAGTAGCGAGGCATTCTTCAGCACCCGCCACATGGATTCATTCGACTTGAGCAAAATGACCTCCTGGCGGTTGTGCTCCGCCGTGACCAGCAGTTCCTCATAGGAGTGCGTATAGGCGTCGCCCAAAGCGACGAAAAGCACCAGACGCACCGGGCACTTTCCAAAGAGCTTTAACAAGGCTAGCGTGCGATTTGGTGCATCCGTGCCGCCCATGCTAATGGCCACGGCCAGCTTGTCTTCCTGCAATTGCTCGCGGTAGTTCTGTGTGCTGACCCGCTTCAGCCAGGAGGGCAACACCGCATAACGCAGGCCCTTGTGCACCTTCGGAAAAGGACCGCTGCGGTTCCAGGCAGGGGATTCTTTCTCTGTGCGGTGAAACAGATGATCCACACGGTTCATTATTGAGAACACGGGGGACAGGGACACGGTCACCTTAGCATTTGCGATGCGGGTGAAGGCCGCGTCTTCAAATCGCAACGTATCAAAGACCACGACCCTTGCCTTCTGTCTAAGTGCCTCTGCCTCCGCCGCATCATCGGTCTCGCAGCGTGTGCAAGGAACGCCTGCCGCCTCCACCAAATGTGAGCCTGATCCATCCCCCAGCAGCACCAGATGGATGGGGGCTAACGGCAGCAATTCGCGTAGAACACAGAGGGATCTCACCAAGTGTCCCAACCCGTCGCGCATGGAAGCACGCACGATGAAGAGAATGGGGGGCGAGTCTGACATGCTAGTCGTCGGTGGGCGTATTCAGCAGGGAGAGAGTCAGCGGCTCAAAGGCTGTGGCAGGGCCGCTCAGTGTGCGCCCCACGACGAGATCAATTTCATCTGCAGAGATTGGACTTTCGGGGCGCACGATGATGATGTCCTCATTCGTGAGCTTATGCCCGCCGGGCAGATCTTTGGCAACGTAGAGCCCTCGCCTCGCACGCTGCCGAGTGTAGGCTTCCGCAGGGCCGATCTTGGTCACCTTAGGTTGCAGTGCTGCCTCCGTCGCGCGGATGGCTTTCACATAGTCCGCAAAGGCACTGGGCTCCATCGCGTGCTTGTGGTCCAGACCATCCAGCGAGTGATCAGTGGTGAAGTGCTTTTCAATCCAAGTCGCGCCGAGCGCCACGGCGATGCAGGCTGCCTCACGCCCCAGCGTGTGATCGGAAAAACCGACCGCCGTGCCGAAGGCGCTGCGCAGCGTTTGCAGGAAGGTTAGGTTGGTGTCTTCGAGCGCTGAGGGGTAAGCGGACACGCAGTGCAGCAGCACTAGCTTCTCACCCTCAATGCCTTCCTTCACAAGCGTGCTCACGGCTTTCTCGATGTCTCCCAGCGTGGACATGCCTGTCGACACTACCATCGTGATCCCACGCGCGGCGATCTCACGCAGGAAGCGTAGGTTATTTAGGTCGCACGATGCGGTTTTGATGTAGGGTGGGTCGAAGGAGCAGAGCAAATCCAGCCCCTTCGTGTCGAACACGCTTGATGAAAATGCGATACCACGTGCTAGGGCGTCAGCGCGGATGTCGGCCCACTGCGCATCGCTCATTTCATCCCGCCGACGGATGGCGCGGATGTCCTCAATCTTATAGTGACCGTAGGCGTAGTCGCCCTGTCGGTAGAGTTCGTCCGTGTTGATGATCTGATACTTAACGGAGTCTGCTGCCGCTACCGCTGCTACGGCATTGAGTTGCTTCGCCAGTTCGACACTGCCGTTGTAGTTGCTGCCAGCTTCGGCGATGATGTGAACGGACATGATGAGGGGTTAGTGGAAGATTCTAGTGATAGTTTTTGGGGGATCTTCTTCATGTTATGGAGAAAGCGAGCGCACGAAGGCTGCTAGTGACTGACTAAAAAGCTCCGCGCCAGGAAGGCAAACGTGTTCTACATTCAGAAAGTGATCTTCGTTCAAGCCTGCGTTTCCGATCTCGTTGTCCGCATTGAATTGAACTACACTTTTTCTTGCGGCTAGGTCATTAAAGAAGGATCGGAATTGAGTGAACTCCGCCATCTTAGTGTAAGCTAGGTATCGGTCACGATACATGGGGGGATGGATGACCATGACTCTCACTCCCGCTGCCTGGAAGAGATCAACAGTGTCTTCAAATGCCTGCATTTGATCCTGCAAGGCCGGAGTGATCGAAGGAAGTGGGCTGTCCTTCGATAGGTCTGCGCGAGTGTTGGCAATGTAGCCGTTATCAACCCAAGCCACATTGCGGGTTACGGGCCTTCCCGCAGAAGGCTGCCAGAAGTGATCCCATGCAGGTGACAAGAGGTCCAGCTTCGGGCCAGCACTTGAAAATGAGGCAGGTGAAAACTGTTCTGTGCTCCAAATGAGCTGTGCGTGTAACAGAGGGCTGTCCAGAAATAGTGGGGTATACTTGCCTGCTGACTTGGGGCGCATAAACATCACCGGATTGGTGCCTAGTAGGACGATCTTTGGAGCCTTCGCTGTGCGCTTCAATACATCTCGCGATAGGAACAGTAATTCATAGGGTGCTGCATGATAAATGCCGAAATTGAAAAGACTCATTCCCGTCTCATGCTGAAAAGTGCGGGGGTTCACAGAGTCCGCCGTGTGGGAGTCGCCAATAGCGATGACGTCGTAGCCTGGACGTTCTTGATAGGATAATTTTGACTCGATAAAGGCGCGATAATCTAGCGGGCGGCCCGTATTCAGGAACGACGAGAACGCGCTGTCCATTGCCCATACGAGTAGGATCATCAGCGAGAGTTTGGCGAGGAATCGCATCATAACCGGTTAAAACTGGAAATAGATAAATTCACGTTCCTTGTAGTCGCCAACGTATAGCAAGAGAGCTGTGAGGAATAAGTATAAAGCCCAGCGCACCGGAGTTCTGAGGGAGTCGGCCCATTCATCAAACAATGCCTGTTTTTGCCACCGCTGAAAAAGTTCCAGAGCGACAATCAAGCCAAACAATAAATACACGCGCTGACCGATGGGCCAGAGCACTCGCTCCATGTCACCCCATTTGAAAAAGATGTTTCTTATAATGGTTTGGGCATGCTGGACAGACCCACTGCGGAAGAAAATCCAGGCTATACAGACGACGAAGAAAGTTATGGTCACTCGCAGGCATCGAGGAGCCGATTCCCAGCCGATTCGATTGAGCGCTAAGCGTTCGATAATGAACATGACAGCGTGAATGCCGCCCCAGACGACGAAAGTCCAATTTGCCCCATGCCACAATCCGCTGACCAAGAAGACGATGAGTATATTCCTCATCCATAGCACGATGCTAACACGATTGCCACCTAGTGGCACATAAAGGTAATCACGAAACCATGTGGACAAACTGATGTGCCAGCGTTGCCAAAACTCCGTGACAGAAGGAGAGGAGTATGGGTTGCGGAAATTCACCATTAAATCCACGCCGAACATAAGGGATGCTCCGCGCGCAATGTCCGAATAGCCCGAGAAATCACAATAGATCTGATACGCGAAAAACAGCGTCGCAACCGCCAGCACACATCCATGACCCGGCTTTGGATTATCGAAGACTAGATTGACATAGTCCGCCATGTTATCTGCGATGACGACCTTCTTGAAGAAGCCCCAAAGCATCAACCGCAGGCCGCGCACGAAGCGTTTGGGATCTGGCACGTAGCGTTCGCGCAACTGACTCATGAGATGCTTTGACCGCTGAATCGGACCTGCAACCATGTGCGGGAAATAGCTCACGAAGAGCAAGAAAAAGGGGAAGCTACGTTCTGCGGGAATGACACGTCGATAAACGTCTATCACGTATCCCATGGACTGAAACAGGTAGAAAGAGATGCCAATGGGCAGAGCCAAATGCAGTGCGGGGAGCCAGGGCTCGTTACCGACAGCCAGATTTATCTGGGCCGAGAAAAAGTCATAATACTTGAAAAAGAACAGTGCGCCCGTGTTCGACAAGAGGCTGGCTAAGAGCCACTGGAAACGGCGCCGCTGACTTTGGCTGGCATCAATGGCTATCGCTAAGGCCCAGTCGATCAACGTGCCAGCCAACAGCAGTGCTAAATAGCTGAGTTTCCAGGAGCCATAAAAGTAAAGACTGCTAATCAGCAGAAACGGATTCCTATACCGAAAAGGCAAAAGGAAGTATCCAATCAAAACGATTGGGAAGAACGCAAAAAAGTGAAAGGAGTTAAACAGCATGACACTGGTGTCTCACGCAATGCTCCTTAGACCATGGGCTTCGGATAGAGAGATGGGACGCCTTCGCTGTGTGCGCGGACGGCGGTGGCGAATTGCTGCATAGCGGAGTCCTGCGTGTGTTTAAGTTTCTCCCACTGCGGCGCGGCGTTCTTTTTGATTTCGTCTATGCGGTCCAAATTCGCCACGCGCTCGGCGACATCGGCGACGACATCGGCTGACTTTACAATATCGATATTCCAGTCACCAAAGCCTACTGTTTTCATCAAGCTGATCGCACGTTCGTCATAGCTCAGTTTGATGAAAGGGGTGCCCAGGGCCATGCAGGGCAGCGCCGAGTGGACGCGATACGTTACGTTAAGTCGGCAGTGTTTCAGCAGCGCTAGATAGGCGTGTGGGTCGGAAATATAAACATACGGCATGTTGCCGAATGACGCCGCGAATGGGATGTCGCGATGGTCGTGGCAAAGCAGGCGGATATCTTGGTGTCCCTGGTCGCGCAGCAGCTTCAAGATGCCCGCGATTTCTTCGTGCACGCGCGTTTGGCGTTGCAGCGAAATGTTCATAAGTGAGGGGTGCCGCACGCTGACGAGGGTGCACCCCTTGTCTGCTTCCGCCACGTCGGGTAAGCGTTTCTCAATGCGGTTCAGGTAGATTGTCGGGCAACCACCGAGCACTGGCTTCTGCAAGCCCATGCCTTGCAGATAGTCGAGCGTGGCAGTGTCGCGTGCGAGGGAGAACATGGCTTTCTCGTTCAGCGCGCGCAGTGCATGGTCCGTCATCACGTCCGTGCGGTCCACCAGTTCATCAAGGCGGTTGTAGATGCGACCGCGGGAGAGGCTGAAAAGCATCATCGGGGGTTCTAAGCGACGTAGGGCCTCAGTGTTCAAGTCCAGTTCGCCATTCTCATACAAATTGCCACCGCCTACGATGACTCCATGACCGTATTGGTTTATTTCGTGGATGGTCTTGCTGGTTAGGCCACCGCGTGCTTGGGACTCATACTTTGACGTTGCGGGTAGGGTGATGAGGTTAACAAAACACCCGAACGCCTCGTCCAGCGCGGCCTGCAGGCCCAAATAAATGGCGTCGTTACCGACATTGAATCCTTTGGGGCGTATGCAGAATACATTCATAAAGCTGGAAAAATCAGAGGGAGATAGTTGTTAAAGCACGGATGAAGGATCGCTGCAATCATTTGGCGCTAGTCTGCTCCGCATTCGCGGCAGCGATCATGCTGGTGATGCCAATTTCAAGGGCTGGCACCTGTAGCTTCTGAATCAGCCTTTGCAGCCGTTCCAAGTCTTGTGGCTCGTCAATGGTCAGTCTAGTCGAACAGGCAGGCCACGGACACATCGGTGTGCTAGCTATCTGGAACCGTTCTGCGTGGTTGTAGATGAATGCCGTCACGTGCTCGCGCTCCGCGTTGTCCATTTCTTCCAGCACAGAGGCCAGAGCGGACACTTTTACGATTTCGACGCTGACACCGTATGGGTAGCTACGTGGCAGTAGATTGGTTGCTAGGTCGGGTTCGGTGATCAGCAGATGAACTCCTTCTCTAACTAGCCAGGGGTCAAGAAAAGGGGAGTCGCCATTTGCTCGAAGAGCGTAAACTGCGCCCACGCTCCGTGCGGCGGAAACAAATCGGCGAGCGACATCATTGACCTCATCTTCAGTCGCACGATAGACCTGTCCACCTAGAGCGGTGAAGTGTGCTGCCAGAGCGTCATCGCAAGCTCTCGCCGTAGTGGCCAGGACAATAGAGTCAAAGACATTGCAGTGTTCCAAGCGTCGGAGCACATGCTCGATTACAGTCATGTCCTCTAGACGTTGCAAGGCCTTGCCGGGAAAACGGCGAGAGTCTAGGCGAGCTAGGATAATGGCAGCGAGGGCGGGCATGATGCTAAAGAAATCCACTTCTGTTGTAGCAGCACACATTCAACGCGCAAGGTAGCGCTTTTGACTTGCGTGTTCGGCAGTGGCTGCTAGTTACAAGGCCCCAAAAGACGCGCGGGTAGCTCAGTGGTAGAGCAGTTGGCTTTTAACCAATTGGCCGAGGGTTCGAACCCCTCCCCGCGCAGATTCCCTTTCACGCCATGCGTATCATTTCAGGTCTGGCTGGTGGCATTCCCATCAAGGTGCCGGATGCGGTGGCAAGGCCGACGACGGATAAAGTTCGTCAGGCGCTTTTTTCTTCGCTGGGGGATCTCGTGCCCAGTGCGCGCGTGCTGGATTTGTTCGCAGGCTCTGGGGCGCTTGGCTTGGAGTGCCTAAGCCGCGGGGCCGCTAGCGCGCTTTTCGTGGAGCAGCACAAAGGTGCTGCGGAAATCATCAAAGCGAACTTGGCCAAGTCGCGACTGAAGGGCGGCCTGATCCGCATTGGTGAGGCTCTGCGCACGCTGTCCGAGCTGGCGAAGACCCAACCAGGGGCGTTTGATCTGATCTTTGCTGACCCGCCTTACGCCCATGGTCGGCAGGACAAGAACTGGGCCATTGAGCTGCTGCAAAGCGAGGCGCTTCCCCTGGTGCTCGCGCCTGGGGGCAGTTTCATTCTGGAATGCCGTGTCACGACGGCGGAGCTTTCCCCTGCATGGGGGTGGAGCGTGGTCCGTGATCGTGAGTATGGCGATACGCGATTGCTGTGGTTGAAGCGAGCGGACGAGAAAGTGGTTGGTTGTTTGTGATGGGTGATTGGTGCAAAGACAGCCTGTTCACAGTTGCTGGCCACTCACCACCATTCACGAAACACTTCTTTGTTCTGCCATGCCCTCCCGCACTTTCAGTCTGGCTCTCTACAATGCATTGCTCCCGCTCGGGCTCTGCTGCATGGCCCCTGGCGCACTGATCAAGATGCGGCGGCGCGGCGGCAATTGGCGCGACTTTGGCCAGCGTTTGGGGCGTTGGGACAATGAACGCGCGCAAGCTTTGGCGGCCCTGCCGAAGCCGGACTTGATCTGGATGCATGCTGTCAGCGTGGGCGAAGTCGGGGTGGCGCGAAAGCTGATTGCGGAGTTGCTCAAGCAGCAGCCGCAGCGGGCCATTGTGCTGACGGTCACCACGCCCACGGGCCAACGTTTGGCTTTGGAGATCGAGCAGGCCTATCCGCAGCGCGCGGTCGCACTCTACAGCCCGCTTGATTTGTCATCGGTCGCGAAGCGTGTGCTCGACACACTGAAGCCCGCTCAAATCGTGCTCGTGGAGGCCGAGGTGTGGCCCAATATTCTAGCCCAAGCGACCAAGAGAGTCATCCCTGTGACGTTGGTCAATGCGCGCCTCTCGCACCGCTCGGAGCGGCGTTATCAGCAGGCGCGTGGGTTCATCGCGCCGATCTTTGGCATGCTTTCGCGGGTCTGTGCGCAGGAGCCTGAGGATGTGGATCGCTGGGCAGGTTTAGGCGTGGATCGGTCATGCATCACGCTCACGGGCAGCATCAAATACGATCCTCAGGGCAGTGCCGCCGATCCAGGGCAAGTGCAGTCCCTGGGCACGATCTTGCAGCACTTGGGCTTGGTCGGTCGGCCCCTGCTGCTCGCTGCCAGCACGCATCCGGGGGAGGAGGTGGCCTTGGCCAAAGTGTATCAGGCTCTCCGACCACAACATCCGACCCTCGGCTTGCTCATCGTGCCCCGCCACTACGAGCGTGGGTCTGAGGTGGTGGCTGAGCTGCAAGCTCTTGGCTTGAAGCCGGTGCAGCGCAGTCGATTGGACGGCGTTTCACAGGTGGCGGACGTGCTGGTCATCGACAGCACGGGTGAGCTAAAGGCTTGGCAAGAGCACGCTAGCATCGTGGTGATAGGCAAGAGTTTCCTTGCCGAAGGTGGCCAAAACCCGGCCGAGGCTGTCGTGGCGGGTAAGCCAGTGGTGTTTGGCCCGCACATGGAGAATTTCGAGCCTTTGGTGAAGCTGTTGCTGGACGCTGGCGGTGCCATGCAGGTGGCGGACGTGCAGGCGCTGCAACACGGTTTACAGACCTTGCTTGCTGACCCGACGCTGTGCGCAGCCCTGGCGCAGGCCGGGCAGAGGGCGCTGATGAAACACCAGGGCGCGACGGCGAGGACGGCTGTTCTCTTGGCGTCCATTTGATTTTACTCACGCACCGTTCTGCGATAAAGGCCGAGCATTCACTCATCCTTAAGGGCACCTCTGGAAACCTCCTCTCGCAGAGGACTTGACTTCGCCCCGCGCTGGTAGGGCGCTATGTCCCCATAGCGCCGCCGCCGAAGCGTGGGACGTGGCGATGCGGCACTCTGACGCGAAATCCCGTCGTGGATCCGGCGCGTTGAGAAAACGCGCCCTACCGATCATGGACACTGCGACGGTAGTCGAAAATGGGTTTCCAGAGGTGCCCATAAGATATTAATCCCGGGCGAAACAAGGCTTCGCACAATTCTTGCTTTATGATGGCGCGGGTATCCGCCATGTTCACAGCTATTTTATGCGTTTCGCCATTTGTCTCTTCGTCCTGGTCCTCATTCCCGTGTATGCGGTGGTGCTGGAGTGGAACTTTGCGCACTTTCAGCAGCCGCGCTTGCTGTTGGAAACCCAGGAACTCCTGGCGACGGCTGGGCTTGGTGACGTGCAGGTCGTGCTGAATCATTTCGATGCCACGCTGTCGGGGATCTGCCGTGAGCCAGCCGATCGGGCGCGGGCGTTGGCATTGGTGGTCGGTGTGCGGGGGCTGCGGGTGCGTGAGGACGACAATCTGATCCGGTTGCCAGCGAGGGTGCAGGCAAAAATAGAGGAAGATACCCTGGTGATGGAGGGTTGGTTGCCGAGTGAGACATCGCGCCGGTTCATTACGGCGATGGTCGCGGAGTTCCGCCCCGAGTTGAAGGTGAATGCGGAGGCTGTCCGTCTTCTGCCGCTGGTTGAACTAGGGCCGACGAGGCCCTTCGTTGGCGTGGAGGTGCCGGTGGTGTTTTCGACGCTTTTGGACTCGATCCGGGCACCGGCGGCGCTGACCATCACGCCGCAAGCGAAGGGCGTGCAGGTGCGCGGCTACCTGCCCACCCCGGCCATGCGGGTTGGCATTGTCCAGGCAATTGAGAAGTCAGGAGCAGGCCGCAAGGTCGACGCTGTGAACCTGCACGTTAGCCCACATTTGATGGCGGCTCCTTTTGTGAAGGGCACGGGTTTGGTGGATTTTGTGCGCAGTTTCTTCGCCACGCCAGCGCCTGGGACCTTTAGCATCGACAGCCGAAATGGACCGCGCCTGACGGCTCACGCGACGGTGGCCATGGAAAGTGAGTGGCTGCGCCTGCTGCGCCCGATCACTGGGTCGATGAAGGTGAACATGAACATTACGCGGGTGCCCTCGCGCTATCACCTGCCGGGCTACCAGCCGGTGTCGAAGCTGCCGCCAGAATGGCTGAGCTGGATCCGCGCTCAGAGCTTCCTCTTTGATGATAGGAGCCCTGAACTGACCGCTGCCGATGAGGAGAAGCTGGAGCCGCTGGCCTACCTGATGATGGAAGCTGGGCCGGAGCTGCGCGTGTTGGTGGCCGGTTACTCAGACCCGCTGGGCGAGCCGGGTGGCGAGACCCTGCGCTTGCGCCGGGTGAATCTGATCCGGCAGCGCTTGCTGGACTACGGCGTGCCGCCCGAGGTGGTGCAGGCGGAGGGATTTGACGCGGTGCGTGCTCCCGGTGTGCAGACGGATGAGCAGGGACGCGCAGGCCGCAGTGTGGAATTTTTTGTGCAATAACTGCTCACTCCCGATGTCATGAACCCGTCGCCTCTCCCCACTCCTGATTTGGAGCCGATTCTTTACTTCTACACACACAGCCTGCTCGTGATGGCGAGCGCGGCGGTACTGTTTTTCCTATTGGGGCTGTGGTTTGGCTGGCTCACCTGGGCGCGGCACAAGCGCAGGGCGCGGGCATTCCAAGAGGAGACGACCCTTCTGCGTCATGAGATCGCGACCTTGAAACGCCGCATTGCAGAGGAAGCGGTGGATGAGGCCCTGCTGATGCCTATTGGCGATGATGCGAACGCGCTGATGCGTCATGTGAAGCCAGTCTCGCCACCGAAGATGACGCTGGCTCGGCCAATAGCAGAACCCGGACCGGAAAGTCTGGCTGCCGCGATGCTGATGGCAGCCTCGACGCCGCTTGTGCCTACAGCCTTTCCTGAGACGATCAAGGCGACGACGGGTGCGTTGCCTTTGAAGAATGGCACGACGACCACGGATTCGGCCGCAACAGATTCCCATCACGTGCCCATGGTGGTCCCTGCGGTGGAGACGAAACTGACGCCCGTGGCGGTGCCGAGTGCGAGCACGACTGGGGTGAAGCTCAGCGAGCCGAAGAAGGAATCTACCACGATCGTGCTGCCTGTGCCTGGTCGCGAGGCCGCATCGGTGCCTTTGTTGAACACGCCGCGCCCCATGACCGGGCCGATTCAACTCCCCATGCTGCCCGAGCTAATGGAAGCCCCCGGGAACGGGGTGGAAGTGGTTCATGCCTTCGCTGTCGAGCTGGCTTCTGGCACGGTGCGGGTGGATGATCGCCTGGGCGTGCTCTATGCGGCGAGACCAGACCGCTGGGATGATCTGACGCTTTTGCGCGGTGTCGCCGAGGGGCTGCAAGCGCGCCTGCACGACACCGGCATTTACACCTTTAAGCAGATCGCTATGTGGACCGAGGACAACATGCGGGACGTGGGACAGCACATTCAGGCGAAGGAGCGCATTCTACGCGATCTGTGGGTGCAGCAGGCGCGCGAGCTGCACTACCTAAAGTATGGCGAGAAGGTCGGCGAGTGAAGCGGCGGAGTGACAGGTTCGTGGAAGAGCATTGATTCTGCTCGTATCCTGGCCGCTTCTATGCTCACTCAGTGAGCACTCCCCACTATGCGAAAGACAAAAATTCTCTGCACGCTCGGACCTGCCACAGAAAGCCCCGAAGCCATCGCTTCCCTGATTAAGCACGGCGCAGATGTCATGCGCCTGAACATGAGCCACGCCTCCCATGATTGGGTTCGCACGGTTTACCACCACATTCGTGAAGCCGCTGTGGGAGCAGGGCGGGAGGTGTCGGTGCTCATGGATCTGACCGGGCCCTCCATTCGCACGGGCGACGTGCCAGAGCCTTGGAAGTTGGTGGTGGGTGACAAGGTGGAACTGCGGGTGAAGGAGGAAACGCCGCCGACCACCTACTACTCCTGCACGGTGAACTATGATGGGCTGGTGAAGGACCTGAGAGCGGGTGACACAATCAATGTGGACGGGGGTATGATCCAACTGCGAGTGTTAGACGTCACGCCCCTGCATGTGCTCAGTGAGACGCTGACGCCGGGCGAAATGAAGAGCCGCCGCCACATTAATCTACCTGGGGTGCCCGTGCGTCTGCCGCCTTTGACGAAGAAAGATTATGCGGACCTGGACCTCGGCGTCGAGCTGGGTGTGGACTTCTTTGCGCTGAGCTTTGCGCGCGAACCCGCGCACATTCAGCATGTGCAGCTCTTGCTTGATCAAAAAGGCAGCAAGGCGCGAGTCATCGCCAAGGTGGAGAACCAGCAGGCGCTGGATAACATTGACGCCCTAGTCGAGGCCTCGGCGGGGATCATGGTCGCGCGTGGCGACTTGGGCAGCGAGTGCCCGATCGAGGACCTGCCTATCATCCAGAGAACGATCGTGGAGCGCTGCTCCTACCACGGGCGAAAGGTTATCGTCGCCACCCAGATGCTGGAGAGCATGATCGAAAACCCGGTGCCGACGCGTGCGGAGGTGACGGATATTTTCAATGCGGTGATCGAGCAGGTGGACTGCGTGATGCTCAGCGGTGAGACCAGCGTGGGCCGCTACCCGGACAAGTGTGTGGACGTCCTGCACCGCGTGATCAGCCGCATCGAGGCAGCCTACAAATCTGAACGCTTCGTCAGTGATGCTCCGCTGAAGACGAACAAGCACAAGACTGTGAAATCGGCAATCGTACTAGCCAACAGCATCGAAGGTAGCAAGCTGCTTGTCTTTACTCTGCGCGGCGTCATGGCGCACCTGCTCGCGCATCAACGGCCCGAAATGGCACCGATCTTCGCCTTCACGCCGAATCTGCACGTCAGCCGCACACTGACCACAGCACGTGGTGTGCACCCTTGGGTCATTGACTTCGTGCCGGGCAACCCGGACCAAAACATCCGCAACGCCATCATGCTGCTTCTCGACAAGAACCTAATCAAGAAAGGCGACCCACTGGTCATCCTGAGCGACGCGCTCTATGACGAAGCTAACGTGGATGCGATCTTCTTGCGGGAGGCGTGAGACCATCCAGGAGCGGCAGTTGGTAACCGCCGTCAGCACTGGTTCGAGTAGCCGCAGAGCTGACTGCGTGGTGTTTGTTGGCGATAAGAGAGTGTGGCCGAGGCTGCCGTAGCTCAGCAAACGGCTAGAGCACTTTTTGCGGCAGCACTCGATTTGCCTCATCAAGAAGTATGCGCTTTGGCTTCACCGGGGTCTCGGTGATGGCCCAGGCCATGATCGTCACCCGGTGGCCAGTGTTGATCAGATGCGCGGCAGCTCCGTTGATGACGATTTGCCCAGAACCCGCAGGGGCAGGGATGACATAGGTTTCCAGTCGTGCTCCGCTGGTGATGGACGTGACGAGCACCTTCTCACCGTCCCAGAGATCAGCGGCCTCCATGAGGTCAATGGGAATAGTGATGCTGCCTTCATAGTTGACGTTCGCGTCGGTGATGAATGCGCGGTGGAGCTTGGATTTGAGGACGGTGCGGAGCACAGAGAGCGGGGGGTGAGGGGAAAAACAGAATGGCGGTGAATCTGGCTCGTGCAAGGGATTGCAAGGCTTGGAATGAGAAACGTGGCGTGAGATCAGCGATTCCAGTGCGCGTTTTGCCGCGTCTTCCCTATGTCGCCTTAGGCCTCCATAGAAAATGATAAATAAACCGAAAAATTATGGAGGTTATATGAATACGGTGGATTCGGGGTTACCCCTGCCTTTCTCTATGGCCGCAACAATTGAACTCACCCCGTCCCAACCCATGAGTCATCATGGCAGAGACCCGCTGTTCTCCCCGAAGCCGGTCGTGGGGCCGCTGACGGAGGGACTCGCTCAAGGGCTCGGGTATGGCATGGAGGCTGCACCCGTGCCAGCACCCACCATCGCTGAGTTGCCTCCATCATCTCTGCCGATGCCGCCGGTGATTTCTGAAGTGAAGACGGCGGTCATGGACTTCATGCTGCAAACCATGCAGGGACTCAAGCTGGAGAAGCAATCCGCCGCTGGGTTGGAAACCATGCGGATGCAGATGTTTGGCCGCTACTATGAGGAACTGGAAGGCAGAATGAAGGAACTGCGTCAGGTGCTGGATGGCGGTGTCTCGCGGGCACGGAAGGCCATGTTGGAGCGTGTGGATGAACTGGGCGCAGCCCTGCATAGGGACACGGTTTCGCTGCGTCAGGAAGTGCAAAAGGAGTTGGAGGACCTGAAGCGCGATGTCTTCACGACCGTGACCAAGGCGCTGACCGACCGTATTGAGCAGCAATCCAACTCGTGCAATGAAGCCATCAGCAGCTTCGGCGGTAGTCTCGATCAATCGCTCGAACAGCGTGTCGTGATCACCTTGGAATCGACCCTCATGCGCATGGCGGCAGCCCGCAGGGGTGCGGAACCTGCTTCCACCTAACTCAAGCTGATGCGTTTGGCCGCTGCAGAACTGATCCAAGGACCGAGCACTCCGCGTGGGCAGAGTGCTTGTGGTGCCACATTGGACAAAGTGACTGCGTGGCTGGATGAGCAACGCGAAGACATTGCCTCAGGAATCACAGCGGCTGAAGCTGCTGCAGCGCCTTTGCCTGCTGGGTCTCGCCATGATGCGCTCTGGCATACCTTGACACTTATAGGCGCGCCCTTGCTCTGGCCAGCAACCATGGAGGCTCTTTGGCTGGGCGAGCCAGTCTGGCAGCATTTACAAAAGCGGGGACAATGGTTTCAGGTGGTTGAGGCCATGCTTTGGGATGGGGCAAACGATCAGGTGCTGGCCAAGGCCGAGCGCGCTTGGCGTCGTGTCGCCTCGACTGAGTCGGCGTTGGAGACCTTGTTGCGAGTGCCGATGATGGGGGACAACGAGGGCGAAACGAGCGCCAACGCGGCCCCAGATGAGCACGTTATCGTGCTGGTTGGCATGCAATCACGGCTGGCGGTTCGAGTGTTTGGCTACCCGCCGCCAGAGCTGCGCGATGCGCTTCAAGACATCTATTTTGAGGCCGACGAAGTGCTGGAGGAGTCCGTGGCGGAGGCGCAGGATCGGTGAGATCTGGCATAGCCACTGGTGCAGAAGGCCCTCATTCGCTCGGGCCCGCGGGCTGCTCCCTGGAATGGCAAGACGGCTGCTCGCGCGCTCATGGTTCTTGGCTTGTTGGCTGCCGGGCTGGTGTCTTGGGTGGCCAAGCAAGAGATTAACTGGGAGCAGGCCACCGCCCACTTGGATGCTGAACCAGGGCTCAAAGTCACGGCGTCGTCCCTGCGCT
>Ga0247831_1003226_pt1 | contig 24363 bp, 43 predicted proteins | sample LaCruzMarch2015__9_FD_192406 | JGI IMG/M metagenome (GOLD analysis project Ga0247831, IMG submission 192406) | Freshwater microbial communities from meromictic Lake La Cruz, Castile-La Mancha, Spain - LaCruzMarch2015_1m | ecosystem: Environmental > Aquatic > Freshwater > Lake | place: Spain...
CCATAAACTGGTCTGCTCCACGAAGGCCATTTTTGCCACCTTCACCAATGATACGCATAGTATCTCTTAGGCGACCAAATTGAGCAAACTCTGCTAAAAACTCTGCAGCTTCTTTGTCAAGAAACTTGCCAACCATTGAATCCATCAATGCTTCAGCCATAATAGTTTGCACTGCGTTAACGTCACCAGCCTCAGATGCTTTAGCAATCCTAGCGTTGTAGGCGTTAACTTCTTTTTTGCGTACAATCTTGTTAATAAAACCTAAGTTACCTTCACCTGATGCCATACGTAGACGTGTTGATAGGAAACGTCCTTTGACAAGTCCCCAAGGTGAGTCACCTACTGCAAGGTGTAGCATTAAATCTTCTGCTGCGTTACGTACTGGAAACTTTGGTCCTGCTAGAGTTCCTAAAGTCCACGCGCTAGTTAGATCATCTGCCCATTGCTTCTGTGAAGCACCGACTACGTTATCAATAATTCCTGAACGAGCAGCAAGACGGTCTACGTCTTGGATACTAGGAGTAGAGATAGATTCAGATAGTTGGTAATCAAACAACGCAGAACGCTGTCCATTTTCTAACATATCTGGATTTACAATCTTGGCAATCTCAATACCGTTCTCATCAAGCTCACGAGTAATAGTAGGAGTTGCGTAAGCCTTTGGAACACCCTTGCTACCGAAGTTGCGTAGGAATGTCTTACCAGCTTCTGACTTATCTACACCACGAATAGTTGCAATCGTGTACCAGACACCTTCGTAGATCTGCTTGCGCTGACCTTCATTACCTGCAGTAAATGCTTCTGCGATAATCTTTGAGTGGTAACGAGAGTTAGCAAGTCGAGCCAAACGGTACACCTGTGTTGGTGCATCATCTGCTAGTACATTAAAACGGTTATCACGAAAGAATGGGATAGTTGCAAACTTACGTGCAAAGCGGTCTAAACGTCCTTGGATCTGGTTAAGTGACATACGCACTGAACCATCTGCACCCTTGAGACGACCTACTTGACGTTCTCCAGCAGCAAGTTCTGTAACATCATCTGTTAAACCTGCTGCGATATCTTCAAACTGAATCTTGTCTGTACCATAAAAGGTATCAACAATCTTCTGTCCTACTTTGTCAATATTAAATACTTTGTTTGCAGTACGAAGAGTATTGATGCGTGCTTTACGAGCAGCATCTAAAGTTGGGATAAGTGGAACCTGTCGTCCAGGTTGTCCCTTAATAATGTTTCTAACGTCTACGGTATTTTGTAGGTAGTTCTTAGCAGTTGCTGCGTCTTTAACACCAGCTTTAATAAACTCATCTATTGCTGCAGGACCAAACTCTGGTGCTATACGGCGTAACTCATCAGACAAAGCAACTTGAGCGCGTAGGTCTTTACTTGTTTTACGAATGGTAGATAGTTCATCTAGCTTAGAACCGTATAGATTAAAGAAATCTACTACACCTTTTTGTGCAAAAACTCTATCTAGGTTCTCTGTATTACCAGCAGTTGCTAAAAGGTTACGTCCGTAACTAAACTTTTCTTTGTTAAGAACATTAAATAGTAGGAAGTCTCCAGCATCGTATGCCTTCTTAGCCTTACCAAGAATTAAAGTTGGGTCTGCAAAGATACGATATGAAGCATCAAAGAATCCTGAGATTCCCTTGTATAAAAAACCTGAGCCTTCTTGTGAGCCTGGAAGCAAGTTAGCAATCTGGCGACCTGGAGAATACTTAGCAGCATTTACCTTGTCTAGTGCATTCTGGAAATCATTAACATCTTCTTCTGTGCTGTATCGAAGATCTGCACGACGAGCAATCTGCTTTTCAGCCTCTGTGCCTTCTGCAATAATCTTATCTAGTGGAGTACCACCTGCTACTTTCATAGCAACATTGATAAGGTCACTGCCAAATTCTTTCTTAGCTCTGGAGATGCGGTCTGGGCTAAAGACCATATCGCCTTTATCGTTTGCAATCTCAAAGGCTTTGCCAATGTTTACACCTTGGTCTACTGCAATAGCACCAGTGCGATACAAACGAGTCATAAAGTCAGAGACTTCATTTAATGCTGCAAAGGTTCCACCAATGACTGTCTTGATAGGCGTAGTCATATAATGAAAAGCTGTACCAAACCAACCACGCTTTTGCTCTGGTGGTGTATCTTCTGATTCACCAAACATAGCAACGTGAGCGTTCTGTTGATCTTGCGTCATTGAACTAAACTTTTGTTGCGCTACTGGCGTAGGCAAAGCAAGAAGAGTCTTGTGTGAATCTAGTAATTTAGCCAGACCGTCAACTTGCGCCTTTTGACCTGGCGTAAGACCAGCCTGTGCTGCCGCAGCAATTAAATTATTCTGCGCCATTTATAGACCTCGTGATGCAGCTCGCTGATACAAGATTGCAATTTCACCAGTTTGATCGTAAGGAATCATCTTTGCTAATACATCAGATAACTTTTCAGTTACAGGATTCATCATCATTGCGTTAGCACCTGGACCTGGACCTGCATCAATACCTGATGTAATAGGTTCATCTGGACGTTGTGATGGTGCATATAATTCTGTTACAGGTCCCTGTGCTGCAGCCTCGCGTACATCGCCTGCACGAGCAGGACGTACATCGCCGGTCTTAGCAAGCGGAGCACCTGACTTAATAGCCTGTGTCTCAACGCCTTCGCCGTATGCTGTAGAACCTAATTCTAATTTGTCTGTACGTTTGGAGAACTTACCTGGACCTGCTGGTCCAGCCAGTGGATTCATCATACTCACTGTTGTTCCTCCTCTAGTTTTTCTAAATCTACTGCCATATCTTCCCAAGCCCTGTTGGTTTGAGTAAGATGATTTGATTGATAAATTGCTAACTCCATTAGTTCACCTGTTAAGGTTTCAATGGATGATGCTATGTTGTGTATAAAGCCTACGCCTACAACAACAAGATCGAGCAAGCGTACTGGACGAGGAATGTAGTTATCATCTTTCATCGCCCAGTACACCTCTCATTAAAAAGTTATTATCCTTTTTTTACTTTGTTTCCCTTGCGACCTGCTGGCATCATTGATGGTACTACCTTGCCGCCTGCTGGCTTTGAGTGATCCATCTTGCCTTCCTTTGGCTTAGCCATTGGAGCTGCTGCACGTGATCCTTTGTTCATATTTACACCTCCTTATGATTATGCTGCGCCGGTGATACCAGCTAGTAGTTGGGCTATATCGGGACGTTGACCAGCAGCAGGGGCCATACCACCTTGTTCTTGTGGAGGTTGCGCTGAGGCTGGGGCGGGGGCCGCACCTGCTGCTGGAAGCTGTTGCTCCATACCTGGTGCCATTGGTGGCATCTGTGGGGTTGGAGCCGGTTCTGGTGTAAATGCTTTTTCGATTGTGCTCTCTAGCGATTGGCCCTTTTGCCGACCTTGGATAACACTCGCAATGCGGGTGATAATCTCACTAGGGTCTTGGCCTTGCGCTGCAAGAGCTGGTATCGCCTGAGCGTACTGAGCAACAGCAACGCGCAAAGAATCGCGCATTTCTTCGATATCAACACGTTGTTCCTCCTGCGTAACATTCAAGTCCATTGGAATCTCACGACGTACATAGTCACGAGATACGAGCTTGTCTGAGCGCATTTGTAGTAAAGCAATGATGGCACGGTTTGGGTCCATACCAGACATAATTCCGTAGCGTACATCTACGCCGTACTCACCCTTGATGTCACGAGATGGTGTGTACTTGAGAACGTAAGGTGTTCCATCATCTGAACCCTTGATAGTCTTTGGAATACCACCAAAGATTTTCTCGTCTGCTTCAAAGCAAACAGAGATAAGTTCTTGGAACATACGAGCAAACTGTGCTTGTGCTGCCTTGATCTGTGTATCAAAGCCAGCCTGTAGTGCTTGCACACCACGGCCTGTTACAACTGATGCGTCAATGTTACCTGAACGAGATTCAGGGTAACGAGCACCTAGACGTAGTTCACGCTCTAGGACACCTGACTCTGTAAAGACTCCAGGTGGTAGTTCTAGTGGAACGCGACGAATACCTTGTGGGTTAGCAGAACGCATAATTGAATCTGGACCAAGTGCCAACTCCTGCACATCCTGTGGGATAGCAATAGGTGCTTGGATAGACTTTTCTGCTGCTTGGATCTGCAATACTGCAAAGCGAGCACGAGCAAGTTGTACAGATAGAACATCATCAAACTGTCCACGTGCTTCACCATCAAGAGATGAACGCATAACCACAGAACCCATTGGCTTACCTAGTACGTTAGGTGTACGAGATAGAACAAGGTTCTTACGCTCTGGCAAGTAGAGTAAGTCCTGGTCTTTGTCGTGGTACTTGACCATTGAGATATAAGGAGAAGAAAGAGCGTACTGGTTTTTACCTAAGATTAAATCGTAATACTCTGGGTACTGTGCTGCTAGTGTTTCTGCATCGGTAACGATGACCTGAGTAACAGACATAACGCGACCATAACGATCTAACTCTGGGTATGTACCGAATGGATTGAGCATACGGATACGAGGGTTGTTATCCTCAAAGTCCATCTCAACCATACCGATACCAAGACCGTAGGTGTTATACCAGTCTGCTGCTGTATACATCTGTAGCTGTAGGTCTGAGTTTGTTACATAAAAGTTTGCAATACGAGTTCTAGTATCTGCAGCCTTGCGTGCTGCGTCTGAAACCATATTAGTTGCCGAGCAGTTAAATGATGGCAGTGGTGCCATTGCTTCTGCTAAGTCACGTGCTGCTACGTCAATGAAGTTTGCAACCAGAGGCTTTGGGTATTCCTCTGAGAACATCGCAGGGTAAACCTTTGAGATGTCTCCTTGACGCACCGAGAGCACATCACGCATACGTTGATCTCGCGCTGATGAGCGAGTACGTAAGCGTGCGAGCTTAGCGTCAACTTCTTTGACTGATAACAATTGTTTTCCTTATCCGTAAATCTTGCCGTATTTGCCTTCGAGGATCTTCTTCATCGCAGCATCCTGCGGAGTCATCTTGCCTGGAGACTTCTTTGTAGTCTTAGGATTTGCAGGACGACGACCCGCTGGCTTTGCTGGTGGTGTACCTAGAGGCGCTGGTGTTCCACGCTTTGGTCGTGCAGGTGGCGTACCTAGCGGTACTGGCTTAGCACCTGGACGCTTTGTTGCTGGCTTAGCCATTGCAGGTTTTTTCATATTTGCCATTATGTCTCCTACTTGTTTACTGAGCCGCGAAGACCGCCGCCGCTGCCGAATGAACCTAAACCGCCACGCATACCAGCGCCACCACGTGGCTTAACTGGAACCTTCTTAGTAGAAGGCTTCTCAGTACGTACGCCCTTGCGGATCTTTTCTTCACGATCAATCTGCTTAGCAATGTTTTCTGCTTTGCGGTTACGTGCCTGTGCTTCAGACTTTGTGAGTTTCTTGCCTGCAACTGCTACTGGCTTTGTATCTTTCTTTGTATCAACACGAGCTTCTTTAATAACATTCTGGTACTTAAGCTTACCTGTACCTTTTTTGCGAGGCTCGTACATTTTTTCTTCTTGACCTAGAAACTTCTTAAGTCCTGTAGAGGAACCTTTAGCCTGATTAGACTTTGTTCCTTTTTTAACTGTCTTGTCTGCCATTGTTATCTCCTTAGATGAATGTACGATCTTTTTCTGCGAGCAGTTCATCTATGTTGATAACTGTTCGCTTGCCTACCTCGTAGCGAGATAGAAATGGATTTTTCATATGGTGTGTCTTGTGCATACCTTGGTTGAGCATCTCACGTGCTCGGATCTCACAGAACCACAACGCCATCACCATATCGGTCTTACCTTTAGTATTAGGCGACCACGTAATCAGTTGCTCAATGAGCGCCTTAATGTTTTCAGTTTGGTCACTAGGTAAATGAATAAGGTTGTCGCGGTGGTGCTTGCCGTCGAACTGCTTTGTGCCGAACAAGGTCGACATAGAAGCAACGCCGAAACCGGAGTCCCACTTGTTAGTACCTGTATGGTGCTCACGTAATAGAACGCCACGACTTGCAAGATTTTGGCGGATGCCTTCGTCTTGGGTTAAGAAAGATTGAAAAGCGTTCTTCTCTACTATCCACTCACTGGGCTGGTAGAGAGATGTCCAGTCAAAGATTAACTGGCGTATCGCAGCAGGCGTTGGCCTAGTAATTTTAATAGCATCAACGATATAGCGTTTATGTGTAGCCCGATCAACAGCGTAACAAACGACGGCTGTATCACCAACCATAGCGGGATCAAGACCACAAATAAAAGAAAAGCCATTGACATCGCGTGGATGGCCTGGGTTACCAGGAACCAAGCGACCTGCTTTACGCATACCATCAATAGAACCTCGCACACATACTGGATCAAAGATGGCATCATCTGAGATGTCTTGTTGCTGATAGACCAGCGCCCAAGTAGATGCATCCATTGCTTGACGTTCGTTGTAAAGGTTGCGACCATTCCAGCGTGGGTAGAGTCCATCTTCGTTCTTATCAGATTCCATCTGCCCGTCAAAGGGAGCATCACTTGCAGGCCACAAGGTAACCCACTTGTCGGGGTTCTCGTGTGTCTCCAGTAATGCTGGCATAGCCAGATACTTCCAAGGAACAAGGCCACCTGGGTAGCGGTCTTCGTTACGAAGTTCGCGGTATAGGTCAACTGCGGTAACGCGGGTACCTACAATAATCAATTTACCAGTAGGGTTAAGACGAGAGCGCACATCCTGGGTTAACCAGCGGATTTGCTTTTCGAACTCGTTAGCGTTCTTTAAGGTAACAGCGTCATCTACGATAATCATATCGGCACGCTTACCGTAGATCTGACCGCCGATACCGACGGCTTCGATGTTTGGATCTTTTTCTGAGGATTCTCTCAGCTCATCACCGAAGGTGACACGGGTTGCCTGCCACGAGGCAGACTTAGAGTTAAACCCTACGCCAGCAGCGTAAGCCTGTTGGAGTGCTTCATAATTTGGATGCGTCAGGCGTTGCTTGATGGCGTAGAGAAAGTCTGCAGCTAACTGCTGGGTTTGAGATACGATGAGTACTCTAAAGTTAGGGTTCTGACAAACCTGCCAGGTGACGTAATCAATGGTCACAGTCATAGACTTGGCGTGGTTTGGCGGGATATTCAAAAGAATACGGTTATTAGCCAGACCCTTTTCGTACTTCATAGAAGGGTGTAGCCAGCCAGGTTCGCGGCCTTCTATTACATCAATCAAGTTCTGCTGGTGTGGGAAGGTGCGGGAGTGTAAATACTTCTGGCGAAACTCGGCAAAGGTTAAGTCGTGAACATCGGAGGCTGCAAAGGACTTGTCCTTCAGACCAAGGCGTGTTCGGTCAACCTTGTCTGTAAAGATCTTGTCGGTTCTACGATAGTACTCATAAGTCTTAATGGATTTACCGGCGGATGCACAAGCTGCCTCAATGGTCATACCCTCTGCTACACAGCCAAGGATAATTCTCTTGGCTATGTCTGCGCTGTTGTCAGCCATTGGACTCCTGCTTCATTAACATCTCGTAGGCCACAATCGCTGCCGCGATTTGGCGACGATCTGCTAGGCGTTTTTCCTTAGACTTAAGAAGCTGTAACCCTTGGTTCTTTCTGTAGTACTGCCTGGCGTACTCAAGTTTTTGTTCACGAGTTCTCATACTAGTTCTCCACATCGCCCGTAATCGGATCTTATCTTTATACTAGGCTGAGTAGATTTTTAATAGAGCTATCCCCACTAAAAGTACTAGGCAGATCGGGCTTAACGCCCGAAGGAGCCACAGCGAACTGAGGGGTAAGTCAGTACTCGGCCTAGGGGCCTCGCTAGAGGCCAACCAAGGGTCGTAAAACATACTCTCCCCGTTTTACTCCCCTACTATATATAAGGCAGGAAATGATCGTCAATTCTCGTTTTCATAATGTGAACTACATCACAGTATATATAACCGCAGGTCAGAGGCTATATTGCAGCTTTGACTTTAGCAAATATTTTTTGTTGGGGAGTATACAGACACCCGCGGTCAGAACTTAAATGGGGGGGTGTCCGTTTTCCTGCCTGCACGGTTATCCACAGCCTTGCTTGCCCTGTGGATACAGCCTGTGGATAACTTTCTAGAACAGATGTTCGGGCGGACTCTACTTCGGGCAGGTCACAGGTATAGTCACCCAACAATTAAACAACCCAACCAACAGCCAACCCAACAGACCAGCAGCCACAACAACCGCCAGCATTCTCAGCAAGATCCAAAGTTACCAGGTCAGCTCGTCGAGTAACTTACAGCTGATGCATTGACATTATGCCCTCATCTGTCTACCGGTTGCCAGCCAAAAGCGTTACCAAATTGTTACCATTTTTGGTGTCCTATTGTTCCCAAATGGGGGAGGCTCGTGTATTCTTTTCCTATCAACTCAATCCCGAGCTGATTATGAAAGGGTTACAAATGGATAAAACACTTAAGGAACTAGCAGCAGAATTAAACATAGATGAAAAGCATTTTGACCGCGATTTCCTAATGTTGGACAATCGTTTCGCGGTTATGCAAGATGCAAAAGGTTTACATCTAACCGACGTTTTTTCTTGGGCATCTTTCAACCCGATCAAAATCGGGCGCAAATCAAATGCCACAATCAAGGGTTTGCAATTCCAATTAGGACAATACAAGGTTTACATTAAGCAATTACAGGAGGCAAAATAAATGGAAACAATCAACAAAAAAGGCTTTTGGGATTTAATCGAAACACCTGCAGCAAATGTCGCTGAGGTAACCAACCTCATCCATTGGTCTATGAATTACGACAACCGAACAGGTACGCCTTATTACATCTTTTTAGACCTTATCGGCTATTCACACGAGAACTACGGAGACAATCTATTCAAGGGCAACCCCCGCGATGTATTGGGATTTCTTGAGATTGATTACTTAGGCGATGCGCTCAAGGAATACGCGAACAATCCGCAAGCCGTAGAGGATTGGATTGCCCTACTTATGGAAGCAGAAACAATGGAAGCGGAGGCGAACAAATGAAACAAGGATTTACATACACGCTCACGGCTGGCTTTATCGTAGACCATAAACTCACAGAAGGGGAGATTGCTGCCTTGATTCTACAGGTTGCCCCTCAACTAGAGGAACCGGTCACGGATGAGGGCGAGAGTGTTGAGTATGAGATAAAGCTCCTCAGCTGTGAAATTGAAACAGACCTACCAGGAGAGAGGTGTGAGTGCAAATGATTACCAAAAGAGGTTGGCTTGTGGTTGGGATCTTGATTGGGTTGGGTATTTGGGGGCTGTGGGAGGTGGCGAGCCACCTTCTGTGGACCGGTAGCGGCTGGGAGTGGTGTGAAAATATATTAACGTGCGAGGGAGAGGGTAAGTAATGGACACACTAGAGCAGCTAATCAATGAGATATATGAGGATAACTATTCTCACTTAGAGTTTAATGACAATATGGGAGGAGAGTGTGATTGCCATATTCACACAACACTAAACACTATCGTTAAGTATAGAGATAAGGGAGAGAGTAATGATTAGTTGCGAGTTGCAGGACTTAGAGGATCTTATGGGTAAAGCTGGTGTGTTATTAACTGGTAATGCCTACGACAAGGCGCAAGATTATTTACAAGATAGTTGCTCTTGCGCTACCTATAACTATTTACTGGGCTACAAGATAGGGAGAGAGTAATGAGTTATGACTACCGTGTTACTTTCGTAACCGATTACCTAACTATAACTACTAATGTTTGCTTAGAGTTTGATGAGACTACGGGTAATTGTAGTGATGAGGCGTACGAGCAAGCCACGATTAGCGGTGTAAATAACATAGTAGATGAGCTAGGCCATTTTGATGAGACACTTATCAACGACATAACGGTAACGCTATTACTAGATGAGGAGGAGGTAGAGTTAAATGAAAGATAAGTGTAGATATTGTGGCTTGAGAGGCTTAGTACTATCCACTATCAATGCAGACTATTCTTGCGAGCACTGTGGAGAGTGGCAAAATGCGGTACTTAATAGCGCGTGGGAGGTAGCCGGTTATGAGCTACGGTAAGTGTTGGGTATGCGGGTGCCTAATGAGTGGCGATAGCCAGACAGTAGAGGGCAAGGTAACCTGCGATAGATGTGGGTGGAACTCCGGGAAAGATGGGAGCTACTAATGAGCGAGCCTAGACTTAATGATCCTGTATCGGAGGAGCCTAGTTACTGGCGCTGTAATGGGTGTAATGAGTACTTTCACCCAGAGAAATACGATTGGCACGTGGACGAGGAATGCCCTGGTCCATTAGGAGTGAGTGAGGGAGAGAGTAATGAGTAAATGGACAGTATGGGTAGGCGGTAGTGAGATGAGTAGTAACCTACTAACTAAAGGGCAAGCGGTATCAATAGCTAATGATTGGTTTAATCGTGGCTATAGTGATGTAGTAGTAGAGGAGGTAGCGTAATGAATAGAGAATACTTAGAAGCTAAGTTCGATCTATGTATCAATGAGGCTGAGAAGGACTTACAGCAGGAGGAGATAGCGCGAGCTATCGCTAACCTACGCAGGGCGAACTCTGCCCTGTCGCAGCTATTCGGTTTCGAGGAGGAGGAGGAGAATGAATAATTACCTTAGAGAACAGATTGACCGCAAGAAAAGAGAGATAGAATTACAAAAGCAATCAAGTAACATCTATACCATTCACCCGCCTAAGTCTGACCTGATCCTGTTCTATGAAGTGGTCGAGGCTGAGGGAGAGAATACTTGGGGAGGGGCTGATGCAGGACAAGCCATTCAATGGCTCACTCACGCACCGGCAGGCTCACGCCTGTTGGTGAGTGCGTGGGATAGTGATGAGGAGGACGCTCACCTTGTAGGGCAGACGCTAGACATCACCGAGATAGTAAGGGCAGCGAGCTTATGAGCCTGGTACTAGGTCTAATCGTAGTAATGCTGGTAGTCTATGCCCTCATAGTGTGGGAGGACAAACTTAATGACTGATGATGCCAAGCGGAGAATGGCTACAGCTAGCCGTAAGGCAGTCAGAGATCGTAACTACAGACGTGCAAGAGACAGGGCGTTGGTTCGCCTTGCTCATCTATACCCTGATACCTATAAGCAGTTGCTCGAAATGGAGAAGATAGAAGATGAAAAGCAAGGGAAAAATTGGATTAGCATTGACGGTACTACTGTTCTCAGCGTGGGCGTACACACACGAGCCACAGGTACAGACGATCTTGCATACGCCAGTAATGCAGGCCAGGACGAAGGCAACAATGGAGGAGAAGCGTGAGAACAAGGCGCTTACGATTAGTTTCCTCAATGCCCTCGGATACAACGATAGCCAAATCAAATGTGCTATCACCTTATGGACCCGTGAGAGCAGGTTTGACCACCTCGCAGACAACAAGCGATCAACAGCTTACGGAATTGCTCAACTCCTTGGAGAACGTAGTAGCCAGCCTGAATTACAAATCCTTCGAGGCGTACGATACGTTGAACATCGCTATCGAGGCAGTTTCTGCAGCAGTCTCCGCCACTCAGACCAAAAGGGTTGGTACTGATGCTGACCGGTGTTAGTTTATTTGCTGGAGTCGGAGGCTTTGACCTTGCTATGCAACGACAAGGAGTAAAGGTCGTAGCTAGCGTTGAGATAGATAAGAAGTGCAATGAGGTACTAGCTCAGCACTTCCCTGATGCAACACAATTCACAGATGTAACTACAGTTAAGGGAGAGGACCTAATAAATGCAGGATTTAATCCAAGCACAGGAATTATTACAGGAGGATTTCCCTGCCAAGACCTCAGCGTCGCTGGCAAACGCGCTGGTCTTGCTGGCGCACGAAGCGGGTTATTCTGGGAGATTGCAAGACTTGTGGAAGAAACGCAAACAGAATACTTCATCATTGAAAACGTACCTGGTTTGCTATCCAGTAACAAAGGAGCAGATTTTGGAGTCGTCATCGGGACGATGGCCGACATCGGGTATTCTGTCGGATGGCGTGTGCTTGATGCTCAACACTTCGGAGTACCCCAGCGCAGGCGTCGCGTCTTCATCGTTGGGAGACGTGCTACTAGCGGAGGCGTTGCCGAAATACTCTTTAAGTCAGAAGGCTTGCGAAGGGATCTTACGCAGGGCCAACAAGCGAGGCAAGACCTTGCCGGAGAAACTGCAAGCAGCTTTGGTCAGACAGGCTTCGCCAAGTACACACCAGGAGTAACAACTCTTACAGCTACAACATACAAACGACCTGAAGATAATGTGGTTGTAACTGCATCATCTTTTGGTGGGTATACAGAAGGAGTAGGCACTCTTCGTGCCAATGGTGGAGATCTAGGTGGAGGAAGTGAGAACCTTGTGGTTCACCAAGAGTAGACGAGCACAGAATGTGGACGACTATGAAACCTGGATTGAAGGAGGAGTAATGCCAACGCTAAACCAATTTGATAATGGTGATGTGCGAACGACAGTCATTGTCTTTCACCCTCACTACCACGATGGAGCTAGAGTACAAGGAGATACAATGAATACACTTACATCACGTATGGGTACAGGTGGGAACAATGTATCTGGTATTGCTACACCAACCAACGTGCGCCGCTTAACACCAGTAGAGTGTGAAAGATTGCAGGGTTTCCCTGATGACTGGACTGCTGGACAGTCAGACTCTCATCGTTACAAGCAGATGGGTAATGCAGTAGCTGTACCTGTAGTAGAGTGGATCGTGCAGAACATAGTAGATGTGGCTAAGGTTTCCTAACCCTTTTCCTTAGCACAACAAAGCCCCATCAGTCCGTTCGCTGGTGGGGTTTTGCTTTACCCTCCAGTAGAGTAGAAGCCTTTACCCTTGAAGGTGATAGCGGGAGAGTCCCACTTACGGACCATTGGTATGTGGCAGTCAAAGCACGAAGGCTCACGTGGTTCCTCGTGGATACTACGTTCAATAGTTAATACTGTGTTGCAATCAGGGCAACGATAGTCGTACTGCATCAGAGTTGCACGGCTTCATCAATCGGTAAGTAACCTACTAACTTGTCAACCTTTTCAACACGATCAAACTCTGTAGTCGCTGGCATCTGGTGATTAAACCATACTGGTTCTGGTAAATCTAATAGGTCAAAGGAAAAGATACCAGCAGGGGTAGAGTTGATGTAGTAGGGAACTAAGTCACGCTCTGCTGCTTGGGTTATCAGTTTGCGATACTTCATCTCTTCAATCAGTAGCGTGGGATAGTGAGTAGCCCTGCACTTTAACTCTATGTAGTGACCTGCTTGCCTAGAGATACAGTCGTAAGCATCGAAGATACCCTCAGACTTTACTAGGTCTGGATACAAACTCTCACGCAAGAAGGTAAACAATAACTCTTCGTTCATTGCCAGGGACTAACCCCGCCAAGATTATCCTGCAATCTACGCAAAGACTGAGCGCACCTACGATCTGCGGTAGAGATAGCACATTCTAGGACTTGTGCTATCTGTTGCAGGGTGAAGCTCTCGTGGTGGCGCATACGAAGGATAGACTGGTCCTCTTGGTCTAGTTTAAGAAAGCCATTCTTGATGTCAATGAGGTTAGCAAGTAGGTTGCCACCTTCTGCTGGAGAGGATGAACCTTTAGGTTGCCCATCTCTAATCATCTCTTGTGCCTGCTCTAATACTGTGCCATCTATGACTGATGCAATAACAAAGGGTAGCAACTGACCAAGCGTTGCTGACTCGTAGTAAGCCTCATCATTAGTCTGATAGCCAGACTTAGCAGCCTTCTCTTTACGAGCATAGCGTTCTGCTACACGCCTCATCTGCCAGGCAATGCGTTGCTCGTTGTGTTTGCGTCGCTCTTCGATAGGTTCCATTAGATCTATTATGTGATCTTCAACCCTAGTCATAGCCCAAGCCATTAACTCTTGCTTGATGTCATCCTTTTCAACATAGGCTTTATACCTACGATGAATAGTGTTAGCAACGCTAGGTACCAAGTCATAGATTACTGGGTGTAGTTCAGTCATTTGTAATCCTCTGTTGAGCGATAGCGTGATACTCTGCGTCCATCTCTATACCTATAAAGTTACGATTTAATTCCTTACAAGCCAACGCTGTAGTTCCTGAACCCATAAATGGGTCTATTATTGTGTAATCAGGTGGCAAAATACCAACAATTCTCTTCATAACTTCTAAAGGCATTTGACAAGGGTGAGCAGTCTTGTCTTTAGATACGTTTTTAACTTGGTTTATTTCCCACCAATCATAAAGCCTTGCAGTTTTACCATCTGCAATTCTTTGCATAATTCTTTTATCTGTAGGGTTTTTATATGGTTGCCCATATTGTTTGAAGTCAGGCTTAATGCCAAAGAATGCTATGTCTCTGTGCTGCTTTGCAGTGTTGGAGTTATATACCCAACTGACAACTTTCTCAGGAAACTCACCAACCTGAAAAGCAATCTTGTAAATCTCTTCAGGATAATGAATAACTACAAATGGACCATATTGGAATACAGATGCAAGCATTTCGTAATACTCTGTTGAGTCCATATTATCTTTATAGCTGTTGTAATGGTAGCCCACGTTAAAAGGTGGGTCAGTAACAATTACAAACTTCTTTTCTTGTACATTTATCTTAGGTAGTTCTTCTAAACAGTTACCTAATATCAATTTGCTTTTAAGTTCAGTCACAGTCTGGTAGCACCTGATCTATAGTGTGCTGAATGTTCAGCAGCTTGATGGCAAGAAAATCTATGTAGTTACTAGCATCAGCTAACTCTTCAATCAACTCTCTTATGGTGTCTGATGTAGTAAATGACTCAAACTTCTGACCCTTAGCGTGTGAGTACTGCTCGTGTCCTACACCTTTAACTCGCATAGCACGAAGAGATGCAAAGGACTCAATGAAAGAGGTTAAGTCCTCAGTGCTTACACCTAGCGCACGATACCCAGTAACAGCAGCGTGATCTACTAGCGGGTTGGTTGTGGGCGTATCAGTATTGTCTGGCTCATCCTGTCCTGGTGCAAGATGTGAAAGCCCATATGCTGCAAAGTCTGTAACATTATGACCCACTCGTTTTCTGTCATTGTCATACATTCGACTCCCCTATCAGTAGTTTCCTTGTAGCATCAATACCATTAGCCAAGTAATAATCATTGATGTCCATACCTGGTGGTAGTGTAACAATCTGTGAGTTCATTACCTCATTCGCCACGCGCTTAGCAAACTCAGCTCCAGGGTTAGACCCATCCTCTTTAACATCATTGTCGCCAACGACATAGATAGTTTCATAACCTGCAAAGAGCTTTGGAAAGTGTGGCTTCCACGCTGCAACGCCTGGTACTCCCACTGCTGGTATCCCAAGTTCTCCGCTAGTGACTATCGCATCTAGTTCACCTTCACATACAACGATGTGTGGTGAGTCAATGGTGATGTCACAAACATTAAACAGATGTGCCTTCTGCCCAGTAGGAGATCCGTACTTAGGCTTAGCCTCATCTAATCGTCTGAACTTAAAGCCAACACAACCACCGGAAGCAGTGATGTATGGGATAGATAGCCACCCTTCATACATCTCGTGACCATTGATTGGGTTGGTAATAGTTCCTAAATGGAACAGTCCTGCTGTCTCTTCAGAGATCCCACGTGCGTTTAGTACGGCCAGTGCTTCTTGACTTATTGCTTGAGCGTATTGTTGCGCCGCTTCCAGTAGCAATTTCGACTGCGCGTTTGAGGCCATCATTAAACTCCAAGTTCTCTAGTATGCACACTAAGTTAGCTGCGTTGCCACCCTTACCGCAGGTATGGCAGAAGTACAGGTTGTCGTAGGTATTCATAACAGCAGACCTGCGACTGTCGCTATGTAGGCAGCATCGAACTGATGCGCTCTTACCTTCTCTTACTTCACCGCCAAAGTGCTGAACAATAGGAGCTATGGGGATTGAGTTTGCATCAACGGAACCTTTGTACCTGCCCGCTTTACGTACCCTGGACCAGTCTTGTGCTGGCATACACACCCCTTATCATTGCACTTGTCGTGCCATTGCGCTGAACGCTTGTAGTGGGTAAGAGTGTTCTCTTCCCCTGCCTTATGACAGTTCTGGCAAATCATTTAGGTCTGTGTTCCTTAATAACATCTACCGAGACACCTTGCAATGCTCTTTGAGCATCAATTAAACCCCAGTTGTAGGCATTATGTTCTGGGTGTGGGTTTGATGGATCTTCTGGATCAATCAGAAGGTCTGCAATAACGTGAGCAAACTCCTTCTCATTCATTTACTTCCTCCTCTGTTGTTTCTTCTACTGGTACAACTTCTGGTACAAGTATCTCTGTTGTTGTGATTTCTCCACCTGGTACTGGCATTACTGTTTCTCCTTTAACCATTGTGCTAGGTCGGAAATGACCCAGGCTTGATCTATTGATGCGTTGCGACGCTTAACTATTACATATGACAGAGGGACTTCCCCAAGACCCCTAGCCTTAGCATAGTTAAGCGCCTCAACTTGTGCTTCTCTCCAGAACTCAGGCAAGGATAGTGTTGCCCTGTTCTTGAGTTCAAGGATATAGGTTTCTCCCGCGATAACAGTAACGATGTCTCCCTCATCCTTTGCCCCAGCTTTAGTCAGACGCTCTGCTATGACTCCGCACTTGCGGAGCCACTTCATTACATCTGTCTCAAACTGAGAACCTTTAGTCTTGTTGTACTGACTCATCTACCAATACAACCTTGTTGATCTTATAGATGACATTGCCTTCTTCATCTTTAACTAATTCGACAACACCAGATTGCAGCAGCGCACCAACGAAGTTGGTTAGGTCTACCTTGATGGCATCAAGTTCTACACGTAGTGCATTACCAGCATCACGCACTGCATCAATCCTTAGATTATCTCTGTATTTATTTGATAACTGTTCAGACATTATACCCTCCTTGGTATCCTGCAATCGTATCTTTCCTTAGCATCCAACCAAACTCGTTCTGGTCAGATATCTGTACTGCTGCGTAGTTTACCAGTAGCTGTGCGTATTTGCTTCCGTCTGCAGTGTGTGCTCCAAAGCGATTCTTAACTGGTGCCACTTTCAGTATTCCTTGCGTTGGGTCATAGCCCAGTGTAAGTATCAGTGCAGGTAACTGACTGACCTTTCCGTGAATTGCTCTGCGATGAGGTGGGTTACTAGGTGACCCATACTCTGACTGTTCTGATACGTGGTGGAGTACTAGTACACAGGCTTCAGTCTTACGTGCCATATCGTGTAGCTCCATCATAATTGCTCTCAGTCCTGCCCATTCGTTGTCTGTCTCAGCAGTAATATTCATTAAGTTATCAATGACTATCAACTCAGGTGCTTGTCCAAAGAGTTCAACGTAGGCCCTGATCTCTAACTCCAAGTCGTCAATGTTTGGAGATGAATCAAAGACCCACTTGATGTGTGAAAGTTTGTCTAAGTGTGCATTGTAGTACTTACTATCGTTAGAAAGGTTTGCCTCTACTGTCACTTGTGAGTGACCAGATAGATGCGATACAGACCTCATCATTACAGTAGCGGTATCAGTATCTGCGGAGAAGAAAAGTGTAGGAACCTTAGCCTTGATTGCATAGATCAGAGCGAACATAGACTTACCAGCATTAGGTGCTGCAGCTACCATACATACCTGGCCTCTGCGAAACTTAATACCTTCTGCCTTCAACCCATCCCACACATCAGGTAGTGGTGTTGCTTTGGTAAGCACTCCACTCCAAGCGCGGGAAAGATTAAGCAACGTCGTTCTCCTGATTCAATGTAAGGCCTCGTTGACTTCTGATCTGTTGGCGTTGTCTAATAGTTAGACCACCCCAGATGCCGAAGTATTCTTTGGTTATTCCCCACTCAGCACATTCTCTGCGATGGGGACATCTATTACATATACCTACTGCAAATTTAGCATCATCAACTGATACTTCTTTATTGCCAGTAGATACATCTGGAAACCAGAAGTCACCACCGATTGTTGCACAACTAGGAGCTTCGTATTGACTTGGCTCCCGCATTTGTCATCGAACCCAGATAGTGTCGCACTTATCTGGCGCACCCTTGGGTGCTGCACACATATAACCTGACCACGGACCCTTTTGTCCTACACCTGAACGTAGTGACATCTGACCGTGCTTACATACATTACCGCCACCTGCTGGTGGATTAGCGCGATCATCTAATGAATGCACTGGTGTTGCATTAAAAGACTGTGCTACTGCTGCAACTGTTGGTGCAGCTTGCGCTGGTACTCCACCTAGTTCTTTTCCCGTTGACTTAATAAGTGTTGCAACCATAGATAGATCTGTAAGACCAGTCTCTAGTTCCTTAACATCTGCTGCGTAAAGATTGATGAGTGTTCCATCATTCAACTTGTAGTTGATCTGATACTTAGTTCCTTCTGTAGCCATTTACTTGCCTCCACTTTGTTTTACGGATAGTCGCTGACTCTCAGCTCCTACCTTCTTAGGGACAAACCCTAATAGTTTTTCTACCTCGTCACTGTCAACTGACTCGCGCCCTTTAACAGTTGTCCAACTGAGTTCTATACCAGAATTAGTAGTACCCATTACTCCTTCAAAGGATGCCTTCAAAGAATCCTGTTGTGTTTCTAACTCTTTAATCTGTGCTGCTAACTGTAGATATAACAGTGCATTCTTGTCAACATCTGCATCTGTAATGATTACATCACTGACTGGTATACGTTCTTTTTTTAGACCAACACATCCCATCTGCCCACTTGCGTCATAGAACTTGCAATAGAACTGACAGTAGCTTGCATCTTTTTCTGGTGCTGGTGCTTCCTTTGCTTCCTTAACAGCCGCTAGCCAACCGAGTGCTTCTAGTGCAATGGACTCATTGTAGTCTTCGGTGTGAACCTTGACATCTCTTTCGTCCCCGTCCCTGGCAATTGCTACCAGTGACACTCGGTTGACCGCATAGCCGTTGTTAGCTAGGAGGTAGCCGTATAGCTGCACCTGCCACCGTTGTTGATTGGTTGGAAAGTAAGAAAGGTTCCGGACCTTACTTGTCTTCCAGTCAATCACATCACCAGTACCAGGTACGAAACAGTCAATGTGTGCTTTCATTCCGTTGTATTCAACTTCTGTTTCAATCAGCACATCTGGATTATCTGCTAGTGCTCTTTCAATTTCTGCGTGGATAGCAGTACCCATAATCGCAGCGAGCTTTAGTTCGTTGTCATTAGTTTCAGGTTGATCGTTAAGTCGGTACCACACCTTACGACGACAGCCACCTACTTCTGATGGACCAATCTGTACTTGTGTAGATCGTGAACGCTTAGCATCACCTGCACGTAGTGCAGTTAGTAATAGTTCCTTTGGATCAGTTACTGTCATTGTTAGCCCTGTCGTGTAATAGGAAAGCAAGTCTACACGCTTTCCATCCTTGTTCAAACCAATAGTGTGCAGCGTATTCTCCAGTTGCTATAACATCTTTGAACTCTGGTGCTACATAATCGTATGTATTAAACTCCATTAGAACTCCACCCCACACTCTAAGCAAACCACGGTAGCACTTATGCCATCAGCAAACCATACGTGACCCCAGATCCAGCAACGAATCTTCTTTAACAGTTTCATTAGTATTCAAATCCTATGTACCAGAATCCTAGTGACAAATCACAATTCCAATTACTTATTTGGAAACCAATAGCAAAACCACAAACTCTGCCACAAGAAAACCAAACCTTCTTACCTATCTTCTTTTCCATAGCTCCTCCTAGAACCGTTCTTGGACTACCAACTGTATAGGCTTACCCGTGTTAGCGTCAAGGACCGACGCTATCTCTACTGCCTTACGTGCGTGTCGCTTGGCATAGGCTAAGTCCATATCAGGTTTGCAGATTGAATACAGGTAGCCAAGAGCAAGCTGGCCCCCACTACCAATACCGTACGCTCCGTGATTTGCTTGGAAAAAAGAGAGATCACAAGCAATACGAAAGATATTACCGTTAAAAGCAATGAGATAATCGAAGCCACCATCTTTGTCCACCTTGTTGTAGTCGTAGTTGTTGTCTGTAAATGCTTGGTTAATACTGGGAATGATCTTCTTACCCATAAATTGTGCAGGGTCTTCACCACGATAGAGCGGTGGCTTCCAGTTGTAGGCAAGGATGTCACCTGGTCGTGTATCACCTGAGATACCGATGAGATACTTACCAACCTCAACGATCTTAGGTGTACTAGTTGCTAACGTCACGAGATTATCTTCTGTGATTTGAGAATCTGCGACGAGTACTGCATAGTCAATACCCTCAAGCGCTGCGATGGTTGTCATAGGTGGAATGTTATCACTGGGTATCGGCGTGTCGTCGCATAGCGACACATACTAGGCGCTATAATTCGAGCCGTGAGGCGAGATAAACAGGACAGGCGACCCTTTGGGGGTCGCAGCAGTAACCGTACAGTAACCCTGTCGGTCCGTCTACCAACCCTGCCATCGTTTAGATGGCGCAGGAATGCCCTTCCTAAGCCCTTTGGGACCGATCTGCGGGGTTTAGGACCACTTCACGTGTGTCCGTGTGGCTCTCAGGTTTTTAGCGTTATGGCCAGCTTTGAAGACTACGAGCTGGTTTGGTACTTCCTTGATGCTACCTGTGTCAACTGCGGTAATCTGGTAGTTGTCCCCTGTCCAGTAGATAAAGATGCAGCACAAACTCAGTAACTATAACGAAGAAGAACGCACTGCCACGTGCTCTATTTGTGGCCCCACTAAGATCAAGCTACGAGATAAGAACAACCCACTGACTAGTAGGTATCGCTGTCGCACAGTATGGAAGCGTAACTACAACAACACTATCTATCCATACGCTAGACATAAAGGCACAGAATGTCAACAGTGTGGGTTTGTACCAGAACACATCTCTCAGTTAGATGTAGACCACATAGACGGTGACCGGTGGAATAATGAGCCACACAATCTACAGACCTTGTGTGCTAACTGCCACCGGCTAAAGACTCACCTATCAGGGGACAGTAACTCTGGCATATTTTAGGCATAAAAAAAGAAGCCCACCCCTTTCGGGGTGAGCCTCTTTGTTTGCCTCGCGCTATCGGTTACTTAGAACCGCGACCAAACTCTGTAGCATTTGGGTCAATTGCCTTAAGCAATGGACCTGCAACTGCTGCAACTCCTGCCATAAGCAGGGCCTTTGGATCTGTCACACCTGCAAGGAACAGGGCCAGCACTGATGCCACTCCTGCACGCAAGTATGTAACTGCGATTGCTTTCATTGTTTCTGTATTCATTATTTCCTCCTAGGGGGATTAGGCTTTTGCACCGTGCAATTTACAGCAGGTACAAACTTCTTCCTTTGGCAACTTCTTAATTGCTGCAGGAATTGTCTTTGCTCTGAGCTGGTTGACAATCTTTGGTTGATTCATCCACCAGAACCAAGGACTTGTATCGTTACCCATACCATCATTGATTGAGATATGAAGATGCTTGGTATGTTTGTTGCTACCAGTATAAATTCTATTGCCTTGCTTAGCTTTTTCTTTAGACCAGATCTTTCCCTGGAATATCAGGTACTTAACTCTCTTGTCTTCTTTTAACTTCTCAAAGATATCAACGCAATCAATCCCATTAACAGGATCGTGCGTTAGGTCTACTGCATAACCTGTGTTGTGGTCTGAATCAGGATTCTGATTGATGTGAGCTGCCGATGGTAGTAATCCATCTGAGACTTTCTTCCGAGAAGGCGATATCGCTGTGGCTTGTCGAAGGACAGCAATAGCGGCAGGTGTGGCTTTCTTGACAAGTTTCTTCATTCATTCTTCCCCTTTTGTAGCATCATCTGATAGAGAATTTCAACCTTGGTTTCTAATCTAGCAATAGAATCTTTCACACTTGAGCCACCATTAGGCTTGAGTTCATTAAGGTAATGCTTAACAAGCCAGCGTACTGCGCCTACAAAGCCACCGATAATTGTGCATACTGCAACAGCTACTGTTGCGTAGTCTTGTGCTGTCATCATACCGTCCTGATTGTGACTAGTAGCAATCCACCATAACCAGTGAATCGCTTATCTGAAGGGGTAGCGTTTCTAAAGTCCATCTCTTCGATAAGTCCAATGAAAGACTCACCAGTTCTAAAGTCTTCGACACGAATGGTGTCACCAATGTTTTCAATGTTTTCTAACTGTGACATACGGAAGTAAGCTGAACCTTCATAGCCAACCTCAACACCAAAGTGATCTGATTCGTGGTCATAGCAAGATAGTGGATACTGGATAAGTCTCTGACGTGGGATAGCAGGCAGAGCCTTAATCTGGTAACCAGTAAACAATGGTCCCTTAGTTACATCAGTAGATGAACGAGTCAGTGTGAACTGGAAGCCAAGGTACTCTTGAGATGCTTGAGGATAGTTGATGTTAATCTCTGGTACTAATGATTCCTGAGCAAAGGTACCAATGCGGTAGTAGTTATCTGCATAGTCAACAGAATCAATGTTAAGACCACCATTGGTTGTATCAATACGAGCCTGAAGTAACTTAAAGATCTTCAGCTCTAGTGTGTTGTAGCGTACATAACCTGTACGCAAGAAGCCTTCTGCTAACAGGGTAGATTCTGATTCAATGTAGATGGTGCCATCTGAACCATTGCCAGCGTTGCAGAATGCAAGGCGGTAGGTATCGCCCAGAAAAGCACAGGCTGTTGTGTGATGACCTAATGTATCTGCTGGGTCGTACAAGTCATAGGCATAAGGGAACTGAAGGTTACCTAATGGTTGTCCCATATCTACACGAGTTACACCGACCTGACCATCAACACCAGATGCTGCCCAGATGTATCTGTCACGGAAAGCAAAGTCATAGACTGGCTGAGTTGATTCAAAGATTAAAGCGCCGTAGGTAATAGAACCATCTAACTGACTGGCATCTGCCATACGCATACCTTGGCTAGTACCAATAGCCATATTGCCCAGGTAGTAAGAGATCTTAAATACAATTTCACCTACTGGTAGTTCTGCTGCTGTGATAGCAGAAGTCAGCGTAGGCATAGCACCTGCAGTAGACAGAGTAAACTTATAAATGTTGGACTGGATACCTGAGTAGCCTGAGACATAGATAGCAGCACCACTTGATGTGATGCTAGTAAATATGTGGTCTGGATCATTGTGTGAATAGACCGCTGTTGGCATAGCAGATGCAGTTGATGAAAACTCATAGACCTTATCGTTGACACACATTACGATACGCTCTTTGGTGTACTCCATCACTGCGTTAGTAACAGTAATGCCGTTGTTGCTAAACATCAGCGTAGGTGATACTGAACTATCATCAGATAGCAGTTTCTTATACACACGAAGGCGTGGCGTACCGCTTGCTAGTACGTTAGTAACCCAGAAGGCAAAGACACCATCATCACAGATTGCGTGTACTGGGTAGTCTGTACCTGAGATGTAGTCAATAAAGTGGATAACCTCTGCTACACCTGTACCTGCTGGACTTACCGCAGTAGATGCTACGTTGCTGGCAGTCTTGGCATAGGTAAAGGTAGTAGTTGTAGGTACAGATGTAATGCGGTACTCACCGTTAAAGGTTGCATCCACACCAGTAATAACAATCTGCATACCAGTAGACAGGCCGTGTGCTGCGCTGGTAGTCAGCGTTGCTACATTTGTAGTAAGGGCTTTGTTGGTAATAGAGACAGTAATTGCTGGGAAGATCTTATCTACATCGTACTCATCAGATAGAAGCACACCGTTGTAGGTATTGCTGTCCTTGTCCCATTGGATAGAACGGGCATACTGCCACGGACGACCATTGGTTTGAATACCACCAGTGACTGTGTGCTGGCTAGCTACAGAGTTGAGCAGTGTTGCCTGTCCCTTGGTCCAGACGTTGATTCCTTTAGACTCTGTGTACTGGAAGCGTAGTGACTCATCCTGGATAGGTTCAAAGAACTTGATACCTTGTCCATAGTGGAATGAGCTTTGGCTACGTACCCACCAACCAGTAAGCGTCTGCTCACCTGGTTCTCTGGACTGGTCAATCTGTTGCTTACGATACTGGGCTGTGACGCGACGATAAGGTGCATCATCAGAGTTAAGCAAGAAGAACGGTAGGCCACCGATGGCTACATCGTATGCCTCACCAGTTGCTGAGTAGGCAGTAGATCCTGCAGGGTTAGACAAAACATACGGTATTCCCTCGGTAATATCGTCGCCGTATGGCATCTATTCTCCTTATTCTAGAAGGTTCACCAGCGATCTAGTGCGACCTTGTGCTAACTGTGTATAAATCTGGGTTGTAGCCACACTTGTGTGGCGCATAAGTTCTTTAACTGCAATCAAATCTCCGCCTGATTTCTCAAGCATTGTCGTTGCAAAGTAATGTCGAAGGCTGTGAAAATGCTTAGCGTTGGGACCAAGGATGCGACGCATCTCATTGGCAGCTCTAGT
>Ga0247831_1003227_pt1 | contig 24358 bp, 20 predicted proteins | sample LaCruzMarch2015__9_FD_192406 | JGI IMG/M metagenome (GOLD analysis project Ga0247831, IMG submission 192406) | Freshwater microbial communities from meromictic Lake La Cruz, Castile-La Mancha, Spain - LaCruzMarch2015_1m | ecosystem: Environmental > Aquatic > Freshwater > Lake | place: Spain...
CAGACCGTCTTTGCCCGGCAGGATGTTGACGAAGGCACCGAAGTCGACGATGCGCTCAACCTTACCGACGTAGATCTTGCCGATCTCGGCTTCTGCGGTGATACCCAGTACGCGCTGACGCGCCGCTTCTGCAGCTTCCTTGGTTTCGCCGAAGATCTTGATCGAACCGTCGTCTTCGATGTCGATCGACGCCTTGGTTTCTTCGCAGATCGCGCGGATGGTTGCACCACCTTTGCCGATCACATCGCGAATCTTGTCCTGGTCGATCTTCATCGCGATCATGGTCGGCGCGTTAGCCGACAGCTCGGTACGCGACTGGGCAATGACCTGGTTCATCTGGCCGAGGATGTTCAGGCGCGCTTCCAGGGCCTGGCCCAGAGCGATTTCCATGATTTCTTCGGTGATGCCCTGGATCTTGATGTCCATCTGCAGCGCAGTAACGCCATTGGCGGTACCGGCTACTTTGAAGTCCATGTCGCCCAGGTGATCTTCGTCGCCGAGGATGTCGGTCAGAACGGCAAATTTCTCGCCTTCCTTAACCAGACCCATGGCGATACCAGCAACCGGCGCCTTCATCGGTACACCGGCGTCCATCAGCGCCAGGGAAGCACCGCAGACAGATGCCATTGAGCTGGAACCGTTGGACTCGGTGATTTCCGAAACCACACGAATGGTGTACGGGAACACGTCAGCGGCTGGCAGCATGGCCTGAACCGAACGACGGGCCAGACGGCCATGACCGATTTCGCGGCGGCCGGTGGCGCCCATGCGACCACACTCACCGACCGAGTACGGCGGGAAGTTGTAGTGCAGCATGAAGGGGTCTTTCTTCTCGCCTTCCAGGGTATCGAGCAACTGTGCGTCGCGCGCGGTACCGAGGGTGGCAACCACCAAAGCCTGGGTTTCGCCACGGGTGAACAGCGCCGAACCGTGGGTCTTGTCCAGAACACCCACTTCGATGTTCAGGCCACGCACAGTGCGGGTGTCACGGCCATCGATACGCGGCTTGCCGTTAACGATGTTCTCGCGCACGGTGCGGTATTCGATTTCGCCGAAGGCATCTTTGACTTCACCAGCAGAAGGCTGGCCTTCTTCGCCGGAGAACTTGGCAACCACCTGGTCTTTCAGCTCGCCCAGACGCGCGTAGCGGTCCTGCTTAATGATGATGGTGTAGGCCTTGGAGATTTCTTCACCAAACTCACTGCGGATAGCATTGAGCAGCGCAGTGTTTTCCGCTTTCGGCTGCCAGTCCCAAGTCGGCTTGGCGGCTTCAGCAGCCAGTTCGGCAACAGCGTTGATAACCACCTGGAATTCGTCGTGGGCAAACAGTACGGCGCCCAGCATCTGGTCTTCGGTCAGCTCTTTGGCTTCCGATTCAACCATCAGCACGGCGTCTTTGGTGCCGGCAACGACCATGTCCAGGCTCGAGGCCTTGAGTTGCTCATAAGTCGGGTTCAGCAGGTAGCCGGTTTCCGGGTGGAAAGCGACGCGTGCGGCACCGATCGGGCCGTTGAACGGGATGCCGGAGATAGCCAGCGCAGCCGAGGTACCGATCATCGCAGCGATGTCCGGATCGGTCTTCTTGCTGGTGGAGATCACGGTGCAGATAACCTGCACTTCGTTCTGGAAACCTTCTGGGAACAGCGGACGGATCGGACGGTCGATCAGACGCGAGGTCAGGGTTTCTTTCTCGGAAGGACGGGCCTCACGCTTGAAGAAACCGCCTGGGATCTTGCCGGCAGCGTAGGTTTTTTCCTGGTAGTGCACGGACAGCGGGAAAAAGCCTTTGCTTGGGTCAGCAGTCTTGGCGCCGGTTACGGCGACCAGTACGGCGACGTCGTCGTCAACGGTGACCAGCACTGCGCCGGAGGCTTGGCGGGCGATACGGCCTGTCTCGAGGGTAACGGTCGATTGACCGAACTGAAACTTCTTGATTACCGGGTTCACGGTGTTTTCCTTCTCTTTGTTGCCCTTGGGGAAAGCGTTTCTTGCAGCCGTTGTTCAGCATGTGAACAGACGGGTCTTACAGAATGAGTGGGCGGTTACGGGAATCGGACCCGCTATCGTCCAAAACAGCTAAAGCAGAAAAGCAAAAGCTGGAAGCAGGGTAAACCCCACTTCCAGCTTCGGCAGTCAGCTACGCGTAAGCATTGCTTAGCGACGCAGACCCAGGCGACCGATCAGGGCGCTGTAACGACTGGTGTCCTTACCCTTCAGGTAATCCAGCAGCTTACGGCGCTGGTTAACCATACGGATCAGACCACGACGGCTGTGGTGATCTTTACCGTTGGCCTTGAAGTGGCCTTGCAGCTTGTTGATGTTGGCGGACAGCAGTGCAACTTGCACTTCCGGGCTACCGGTGTCGCCAGCAGCTTGCTGGTAGTCAGTTACGATTTGGGCTTTTTCTTCAACGCTGAGTGCCATGGGGCAATCCTCTCAGTTAAGAAACGGCTGCAAAGCAACCATTTCAATAGGCCGGGAATATCTTCCCGTGTTTTTAAGTGAGGTATGACCGTGCCTATTAACAGCCACCCTCGATACACGCACACCAGAGCCGAAACCCCAGGCCTGCGCTACGGTCATGCTGACCGAATCAAACGACGCGGCGCAATGCGCCCGTCTTCGCTCACTTCACCGATACCGATAAAACGACCGTTGTGATCTTGCACCCGAACCATGCCGAACTTCGGCGCTTCCGGGGCACGTACCGGCTGCCCTTGCAGCCAGTAAAACGAACTGTGCTCGGAGAACTGCAGCAACGGCCAGTGTTGCAAACCGCTGTCGACCGGTTGCAGGAACTGATCAACCGCTTCGTTGCCACCTTCAGCATGCACCCGCTCCAGCTCTTCGAGCGTTACGGTACGGCTCAGATCGAAGGGGCCGGCTTTGGTTCTACGCAGCTCTGCAACGTGCGCACCACAACCCAGCAGATGGCCGATGTCTTCGACCAAGGTGCGAATATAGGTGCCCTTGCTGCAATCGACCGCCAGGCGCGCTTGCTCCGCCTCGCAGCCCAGTAATTCCAGGCGCGCAATAGTAACAGAACGCGGCTCGCGCTCCACTACTTCACCTGCACGAGCCAGCTTGTAGAGTGGCTGCCCATCACGCTTGAGCGCCGAGTACATCGGCGGTATCTGACTGATTTCACCACGAAAACCGGGCAGAACAGCCTCGATATCGGCGCGACCAACGGTCACTGGGCGACGCTCCAACACTTCACCTTCGGCATCAGCCGTGGTGGTGGTGACCCCCAGCTGCATCAGGGTTTCGTAGCCTTTGTCGGCATCCAGCAGGTACTGGGAGAACTTGGTTGCCTCGCCGAAGCACAGCGGCAATACGCCGGTGGCCAGGGGATCGAGACTACCGGTGTGCCCAGCCTTCTCGGCATTCAGCAACCAGCGTACCTTCTGCAGCGCAGCATTGGAGCTAAAGCCTTTGGGCTTATCCAGCAGGATGATGCCATCAACGACACGACGAATACGTTTGACCTGGGCCACGCGCTTACTCCTTGGCCTCGGGTTCATCAGCGTGCTGACGGTCTTCGCTGACTGCACGCTCGATCAGTGCCGACAGCTGCGCACCGCGAATCACGCTTTCGTCGTAATGGAAACGCAGGTTCGGCACGCTGCGTAGCTTCATTGCCTTACCCAACTGCATGCGCAGGAAGCCGCTGGCATCGTTGAGCACCTTAAGGCTCTGCACGACTGGATCAACACCTTCTTCAGGCTCGCCACCCATGATGGTGACGAACACCTTGGCATGACTTGAATCGCGGCTGACTTCTACCGCCGTGATGGTTACCAAACCACCAAGACGCGGATCTTTGATTTCCAGGCGGATCAACTGCGCCAGTTCGCGCTGTATCTGGTCGCCGATGCGCTGGGCCCGGCTAAATTCTTTGGCCATTTCTACTACCTTCACTCGCCACGCTGCTCGAAAAAGCAGCGGACCTAAAAGCGGCAAACGCCCGGCCGCGCAAAAGCGGGGCCGGGCGCTGCATATTGCGACTCGTGCTTACAGGCTACGAGCCACTTGGACTTTCTCGAACACTTCGATCTTGTCGCCGACCTTGACGTCGTTGTAGCTCTTCACGCCGATACCGCACTCCATGCCATTACGCACTTCGGAGGCATCGTCTTTGAAGCGACGCAGGGATTCCAGCTCGCCTTCGAAGATAACCACGTCGTCACGCAGTACGCGGATCGGACGGTTACGGAAGACCGTACCCTCGACCACCATACAACCGGCAATCGCACCGAATTTCGGCGAGCGGAACACGTCACGCACTTCGGCAATACCCAGGATATTCTCGCGAACATCGCTGCCGAGCATGCCGGTCAGGGCTTTCTTAACGTCTTCGATGATGTCGTAGATCACGTTGTAGTAACGCATATCCAGACCTTCCTGCTCGACGATCTTGCGCGCACCGGCATCAGCACGCACGTTGAAGCCGAACAGTACAGCGTTGGAGGCCAGTGCCAGGTTGGCATCGGACTCGGTGATACCACCGACGCCGCCACCGACCACACGCACCTGCACTTCATCGTTACCCAGGCCGCTGAGCGAGCCTTGCAGTGCTTCCAACGAACCACGGACGTCGGATTTGAGGACGATGTTAAGCGTCTTCTTCTCTTCCTGGCCCATGTTCTCGAAGATGTTTTCCAGCTTGCCGGCGTGAGCACGGGCCAGTTTCACTTCGCGGAACTTGCCTTGACGGAACAGTGCAACTTCACGGGCCTTCTTCTCGTCAGCCAGCACACTCATGTCATCGCCAGCATCCGGAGTGCCGTCCAAACCGAGAATCTCGACTGGAATCGACGGGCCCGCTTCTTTGATCGGCTTGCCGTTCTCGTCGAGCATGGCGCGGATACGGCCGTAGTTGGAGCCGATCAGCACCATGTCGCCTTGGCGCAGAGTACCGTCCTGAACCAGTACGGTCGCAACCGGACCGCGACCTTTATCCAGACGCGATTCAACCACAACACCACGGCCCGGGGCCGACGGAGTGGCTTTCAGCTCGAGGATCTCGGCTTGCAGCAGTACGGCTTCGAGCAGTTCGTCGACACCGGTACCGACTTTCGCCGACACAGGAACGAACGGCGTATCACCGCCCCACTCTTCCGAAGTCACACCGTGCACCGACAGCTCGCTACGAATGCGATCAAGGTCAGCGCCCGGCTTGTCGATCTTGTTCACTGCAACCACCAGCGGCACGCCAGCTGCCTGTGCATGCTGAACAGCTTCAATGGTCTGCGGCATCACGCCGTCGTCCGCTGCAACCACCAGAATCACGATGTCAGTCGCCTTGGCACCACGGGCACGCATGGCGGTAAACGCGGCGTGACCAGGGGTGTCGAGGAAGGTGACCATGCCGCGCTCGGTCTCTACGTGGTAGGCACCGATGTGCTGGGTGATACCACCAGCTTCGCCAGCCGCAACCTTGGCGCGACGAATGTAGTCGAGCAACGAGGTTTTACCGTGGTCAACGTGACCCATTACGGTCACAACCGGCGCACGAGCAAAGGTCTCGCCTTCGAACTTCAGCGACTCAGCCAGGGAGTCTTCCAGAGCCGTGTCGCTGACCAGGATGACCTTGTGGCCCAGCTCCTCAGCAACCAGCTGAGCAGTTTCCTGATCCAGCACCTGGTTGATGGTCGCTGGGGTACCCAGTTTGAACATGAACTTGATGATTTCAGCGGCTTTGACCGACATCTGCTGAGCCAGATCGCCCACAGTGATGGTCTCGCCAATCTTCACTTCACGCACGATTGGACCTGTCGGGCTCTGGAAGCCGTGAGCATTACGCTTCTTCAGCTTGGCCTTGCCACGACCGCCACGACGGAAGCTGTCGCTTTCTTCGTCGATGGTGCGCGGCGCAACACGTGGTGCCGGAGCCTTTTCCTTGACGGTCGGACGATGCTGAGTGGTCTTGCGCTCACCACCACGGCGATCGGCATCATCATTACGCGCTTTGTCCGGACGACGCGGCTCGTCCTTCTTGCGCTCTTCTACCACAGGAGCAGCCACTACCGGCAACTCAACCGCTACAGCTGGAGCGGGAGCTGCTTCAACTGCCGCTTCACCAGCAGCAGGCACAGAGCGCTGCGCTTCTTCTGCGGCACGACGCTTGGCTTCTTCGTCAGCCTTTGCCTTGGCGGCTTCAGCTACAGCGCGTTGTTCAGCCAGCTCACGCTGCTTTTCAGCTTCGATTTCTTCAGCACTGCGCTTGACGAAGGTTTTCTTCTTGCGCACTTCAACACTGATGGTCTTGCTACCGGCAACCCGCAGGGTGCTGGTAGTTTTGCGCTGCAAGGTAATCTTGCGCGGCTCTTCTGTTTTGCTGTCGCCGTGACTGCTCTTGAGGTGGGCCAACAGGGCCTGCTTCTCACTGTCAGTCACTGCTTGCTCAGCACTCTTGTGCGGCAAACCTGCCTCACTCATTTGCTGCAGCAGGCGTTCAACCGGCGTATTGACCACTTGGGCCAGTTCTTTAACCGTGACTTGCGTCATGCATTTCTCTCCTCAGGCCGCAACTGCTTACTCGAACCAATGGGCTCGGGCGGCCATGATCAACTTGCCGGCTCGCTCAGCGTCGATACCGTCGATGTCGAGCAGGTCATCAATAGACTGCTCGGCCAGGTCTTCGCGGTTAACAACGCCGCGCACTGCCAGTTCATGCGCAAGCGCCTTATCCATCCCCTCAAGCGAGAGCAAGTCTTCGGCTGGGTGGGCATCTGCCAGCTTTTCCTCGTTGGCGATGGCTTTAGTCAGCAAGCGATCTTTGGCACGGGCGCGGAGCTCGTTGACGATATCCTCGTCAAAGCCATCAATGCTGAGCATTTCTTCCATCGGTACGTAGGCAATCTCTTCAAGGCTGGTGAAGCCCTCTTCGACCAACACCTGGGCCAGCTCTTCGTCGACTTCCAACTCGTCAATAAAGCGCTGCAGGATGTCGCCTGTTTCTGCTTGCTGCTTGGCCTGGATGTCCGCTTCGGTCATTACGTTGAGGGTCCAGCCAGTCAACTGACTGGCCAAACGCACGTTCTGACCGCCACGGCCAATGGCCTGAGCAAGGTTGTCTGCGCCAACGGCGATATCCATGGCATGGGCATCTTCGTCGACGATGATGGCTGCAACTTCGGCCGGCGACATGGCGTTGATCACGAACTGCGCGGGATTGTCATCCCACAGCACGATATCCACACGCTCGCCCGCCAATTCGCCGGAAACCGCCTGCACGCGCGAACCACGCATGCCGATACAGGCACCCTGCGGGTCGATACGCTTGTCTTTGGAACGCACAGCCAACTTGGCGCGCGAACCCGGATCACGGGACGCGCCCATGACTTCGATCAGCTCTTCGGCAATTTCTGGCACTTCAATACGGAACAGCTCGATGAGCATTTCCGGGGCGGTACGCGAGAGGATCAACTGCGGACCGCGGTTCTCGGTGCGAATTTCCTTGAGCAGAGCACGCAGGCGCACACCAACACGGAAAGTCTCGCGGGAGATGATGTCTTCGCGCGCCAACATGGCTTCGGCGTTGTTACCCAGATCAACAATCACGCTGTCGCGGGTCACTTTCTTCACAGTGCCGGAGATGATTTCGCCAAGACGCTCGCGATAAGCCTCAACCACCTGAGCACGCTCAGCTTCGCGGACTTTCTGCACAATCACTTGCTTGGCGGTTTGCGCGGCAATACGACCGAATTCGATGGATTCGATCTTCTCTTCCAGCACGTCACCAACTTTGGCGTTGGCCTCGACTGCACGCGGCATGTCAGTAGTGACCTGGTGTGCAGGATCATCAAAGTCACTTTCTTCCACCACAGTCCAGCAGCGGAATGTTTCGTAGTTGCCGGTCTGACGATTGATCGCCACACGCAACTCTACTTCGTCTTCAAAACGCTTCTTGGTCGCTGTGGCCAAAGCCAGCTCCAGCGCCTCAAAAATTACGCTCGCCGGTACGCCCTTTTCGTTGGATACCGACTCAACAACCAGCAGTACTTCTTTGCTCATCGTACGCCTCGCCTTTCGCAATCCATTGGATCCGCGCTATCCGCGCCACTTGCGGGGGATCCGCGTCTCAATCAAACCTGGGGATAATGTTGGCCTTGTCGATCATGTCGATCGGCAACAGGAATTCATGGTCATCCACCTGCACTACCACGTCCTGCTCTTCCACACCGCGCAGAAGGCCCTGGAAGTTGCGTCGACCCTCAAAAGGCGAACGCAGCTTGATCTTTACTTGCTCACCGGCATGGATGGCGAACTGTTCAAGGGTGAACAGAGGCCGATCCATACCTGGCGAGGACACCTCAAGGGTGTACTCGGCACTGATCGGGTCCTCGACATCGAGCACGCCACTGATCTGCCGACTGACAATTTCACAGTCCTCGATCAACACGCCGTCAGGCTGTTTATCAATATAAATTCGCAGCAGAGAATGCCGCCCTTGTGACAGGAACTCGACACCCCAACATTGGTAGCCAAGAGCCTCGACTACCGGGGCCACCAAGGCCTGCAACTGTTCTAGCTTGCTCGACACCTGAACCCCTCGCGCATGCTGTAAAAATAAAAAATGGGCGAATCGCCCATCATCAAACCGCCCTCTAAAGGCCGGCAAAGCTGTCGCCCAGCTAGCAAAAAGCCCCTTAAAAGGGGCTCCTCTGCAACTCAATGCGGGGACTGGTTTAACCCAGCCAGCTTCGGATTAAAAATCCGAGGAGCGACCTTGCTGCTCAATCCCACATCAAAGCTGGGGCCGGATTATACGACTGAACCCCAACCAGGGTCAATCAACACTCCAGCAACAAAAAGGCCCGCATCGAGCGGGCCTTCCTGAAAATTGGTACCGAGGAGGGGACTCGAACCCCTACAGCCTATGGCCACTACCACCTCAAGGTAGCGTGTCTACCAATTCCACCACCTCGGCAAAATCGTTTGTTGCTTACAACCTACAGGGTGTTACTGCTGCTCAGGAGCCTGAGGTACGTCCGCCGCTTCAGTAGCCGGCTTAGCTGCATCAAGAACAGGTACATCTTCAACAGCTGGCTTAGCCTGTTGTACTTCCAGGACCGCAGGATCAGGCAAACCAACCTGAGCCATACCATCAGCTTTATCTTTAGCAAAGAACGCTAAACCCAAGCTAGTCATGAAAAAAGCGGTGGCGAGTATAGCAGTAACGCGACTCAAAAAGGTAGTAGTTCCTTGGCTACCGAATACGGTAGAAGAAGCACCCGCGCCAAAAGAAGCACCTGCGTCCGCACCTTTACCCTGCTGCAGCAAAACCAGCACAACAACACCGATAGCACCCAGCAGATGAAGAACAACAATAACTGTTTCCAGCATTTCTTTAGCTTCCTGCGGCGCGACAGATCGCACCGAACTCATCCGCATTCAGAGAGGCTCCACCCACAAGCCCCCCATCGATATCCGGCATACCGAATAATTCGGCTGCACTGGCGGCCTTGACGCTGCCGCCATAAAGAATTCTTACCTTACCTGCTAACTCAGCGTTTTTGGCCGCCAACTGCTCGCGAATCGCCGCGTGCACCTCTTGCGCCTGCACAGGTGACGCAGTCAAACCAGTACCAATAGCCCAAACCGGCTCATAGGCAATGACTGCATCGGCAAACACCTCAACACCCAAAGCATCAGTCACCGCAGACAACTGCGCCGCAACCACTTCAAGCGTCCGGCCCGCCTCACGCTGAGCCAGCGTTTCACCAACACACAGCACTGGAAGCAAGCCCGAAGATTGCGCCGCAGCAAACTTGCGCGTCACAACCTCATCACTCTCACCCAGCAACGATCTACGCTCGGAGTGACCAACCAGCACCAGCGAACAGCGCGCATCACGCAACTGACTTGCCGCTACTTCACCCGTCAAAGCACCTTGCTGCGCTTCAGTCGCGCAATCCTGCGCACCTACTACAAACGCCTTGCCCGCCAGACCATCAACAACCTGGGCCATATGCAGGCAAGAGGGAAAAACCGCAACATCCACACCAACAGGCAAGACCTGCTGATTGAGACCGTTGATCAGCTCTGCGACGCTGGCGCGGGTACCGTGCATTTTCCAGTTACCAGCAACCATTGGGCGACGCATGCTTTACCTCGTCGGTCAAAGAGGGCGCAGATGTTACCCAACAGCTACCCGACTGGCAAGCCGAATCAAGCACATACATCAGCAACAACTTTAGCTAATTCATCGGCATAGCCGCGCACCTGGCCTTCGTCATCACCTTCAACCATAACCCGCACCAACGGCTCGGTGCCGGATTTGCGCAGCAGCACCCGCCCACGACCGGCCATCTGCTCGGTTACCCGCGCACTGGCCTGCTGCACAGCAGGGTGTTCCAGCGGGTCAACACCGCCAGCAAAGCGAACGTTCACCAACACCTGCGGACACTTCTGCATCCCGAGCCGGGCCTCGCCCAGGGTTTGCTCACGACGCTTGAGCGCCATCAACACCTGCAGCGCAGCGATAATTGCATCACCAGTCGTGGTGTGCTGGAAACACACCAGATGCCCGGAGTTTTCCCCACCCAACTGCCAGTTGCGCGACAGCAACTCGGCAATCACATAACGATCACCAACCTTGGCACGCACAAACGGAATACCCAGATCGGCCAGCGCCAGCTCCAGCCCGAGGTTGCTCATCAGCGTGCCAACCACCCCACCCTGCAGCTTGCCGCGCTCCAGCAGGTCACGCGCGATGATAAACAGCAACTCATCGCCATCAACCACGGCGCCGGAGTGATCAACCATCAACACCCGATCCGCATCACCATCAAAGGCAATACCCAGATCAGCCTGCTGCGCCAATACTTCAGCCTGCAACGCCTCGACATGGGTCGAACCGCAGTTGTCATTGATATTCAAGCCATTAGGCTGCGCTGAAAGCACCGTAACCTGTGCGCCCAACTCGCGGAATACGCTAGGTGCAACTTTGTACGCCGCACCATGGGCGCAATCGACAACGATCTTCAGCCCAGCAAAGTCGGTACTGCTCGGCACACTACTCTTACAGAATTCGATATAGCGCCCAGCGGCATCGTTGATTCGCGAGACCTTGCCCAGCTGCTCGGACTCGACCACGGTCATCGGCTGATCTAATAACTCTTCGATCATCAACTCGATTTCGTCCGGCAGCTTTGTGCCCTGCCCGGAGAAGAACTTGATACCGTTGTCGTGATGGGGGTTATGCGAGGCACTGATAACGATGCCAGCCTCGGCATGGAACGTACGAGTCAGGTAGGCGATTGCCGGCGTCGGCATAGGACCGAGCAACATTACATCTGCGCCGGCGGCGGACAAACCAGCCTCTAGGGCAGACTCGAACATATAACCGGAAATGCGCGTGTCCTTGCCGATCAGAATGCGGCACTTGCCCTGCTTGCGAAACGCCATCCCGGCCGCCCAGCCAAGCTTGAGCATGAATTCCGGGGTAATAGGGAAGTCACCGACACGCCCACGAATACCGTCAGTACCAAAATATTTTCTACCCATCCCACAATTCCTTCTAACTTATTCGGCCGCTTCAACCGCAGCAATCATCCGTACTACATCAACCGTTTGCGCCACATCGTGCACTCGCAGAATGTGCGCACCCTTGCTCAGCGCCAGCGCAGCCAAGGCCAGACTGCCATAGAGCCGCTCGCCCACTTCATGCCCCAGCACCTTGCCGATCATACTCTTGCGCGAAACCCCGACCAGTAGAGGTCGACCCAACTCATGCAGCGCCGGCAAATGCTTGAACAGCGACAGATTGTGCTCCAGGGTTTTCGCAAAACCGAACCCCGGGTCAAGAATGACTCGCTCAGCACCAATCCCAGCAGCCGCACAGGCGGCCAGCCGCTCAAGCAGAAACTCGCGCACTTCCTCCACTACATCATGGTATTGAGGGTTTTGCTGCATGGTGGTTGGCTCGCCGCGCATATGCATCAGGCATACCGGCAAGCCACTGTCCGCTGCCGCATCCAGCGCACCATCACGCTGCAGTGAGCGCACGTCATTGATCAACCCAGCACCCAGCCGCGCCGTTTCGCGAATGACGGCTGGCGTTGAGGTGTCCACCGAAATAATCACATCCAGTTCGCGCGCAATAGCCTCGACGACAGGCGCAACTCGCTCCAGCTCCTCAACCGGAGAAACTGCGCGAGCACCAGGACGCGTCGACTCCCCACCGACATCAATTAGTGTCGCCCCCGCTTGCAGCATCGCCTCGGCATGGCGCAAAGCAGCATCACGCTGACCGTAGCGCCCACCATCGGAGAAGGAGTCGGGGGTGACGTTGAGGATGCCCATCACTTGCGGACGGCTTAAATCAAGAAACCGGCTGCCACAGGGCAGCCGGTCGAAGGTTGGTGCAACAGACATGGAAAACCTTAGAGTTCGGCGGCCGGACCACCAATTGGCTTCTCTGTGGATTCAGCGACTTCAACTGGCGCAGTCGGCGTGCCGTTGCTGTCGTCACCACCCTGCCAGCCTTTCGGCTCACGCGGCGCGAGGCCATTCATAATGTCTTCGATCTGCTCAGCGTCGATGGTTTCGTACTTCATCAGCGCTTCAGCCATCGCATCGAGCTTGTCGCGATTTTCCTGCAGCAGACGCTTGGCGGTGCCGTAGCACTCATCAATGATGCTGCGCACTTCCTGATCGATCAACTTGGCGGTATCGGCAGAGACGTTGCTCTGATTGCTGCCCATGCTACGGCCGAGGAATACTTCACCCTCTTCCTCGGCATACATCAGCGGACCGAGTTTTTCCGACAACCCCCACTTGGTGACCATGTTCTTGGCCAATTGAGTGGCGCGCATGATGTCGTTGGACGCACCCGTGGTGACGCCATCGAAGCCCAGGGTCATCTCTTCGGCGATACGACCACCGAACAACGAGCAGATTTGACTGGTCAGCGCACGCTTACTCAGGCTGTAACGGTCTTCTTCGGGGAGGAACATGGTCACGCCCAAGGCACGACCGCGCGGAATGATCGACACCTTGTAGACCGGATCATGCTCAGGCACCAGGCGCCCGACAATCGCATGGCCAGCTTCGTGGAAGGCGGTATTGAGCTTCTCCTTGTCCGACATGACCATGGTTTTTCGCTCGGCGCCCATCATGATCTTGTCTTTGGCCAGCTCGAACTCTTTCATTTCGACCAGACGCTTACCGGCACGGGCAGCGAACAGCGATGCCTCGTTGACCAGATTGGCCAGATCCGCACCGGAAAAGCCCGGGGTACCACGCGCAATCACAGCCGGGGCAACATCTTCGCCCATCGGCACTTTGCGCATATGCACTTTAAGAATCTGTTCGCGGCCACGGATATCCGGCAGGCCAACCACAACCTGGCGGTCGAAACGACCCGGACGCAGCAAGGCAGGGTCAAGTACGTCAGGACGGTTAGTAGCAGCGATCACAATGATGCCGTCGTTCATTTCGAAGCCATCCATCTCTACCAGCAACTGGTTGAGAGTTTGCTCACGCTCGTCGTGACCGCCACCCATGCCAGCGCCACGATGACGACCCACGGCGTCGATCTCGTCGATAAAGATGATGCATGGCGCGTGCTTCTTGGCTTGCTCGAACATGTCGCGCACACGAGATGCACCGACACCAACGAACATTTCTACGAAGTCCGAACCAGAAATGGTGAAGAACGGCACTTTGGCTTCGCCAGCAACAGCCTTGGCCAGCAGTGTCTTACCGGTACCTGGCGAGCCAACCATCAACACGCCGCGCGGGATACGCCCGCCGAGGCGCTGGAACTTGCCTGGATCACGAAGGAACTCAACCAGCTCACTGACTTCTTCCTTAGCCTCGTCGCAACCGGCGACGTCAGCAAAGGTGGTCTTGACCTGATCTTCCGAGAGCAGGCGCGCCTTGCTCTTACCGAAGCTCATCGGCCCGCCTTTACCGCCCGCACCACCTTGCATCTGGCGCATAAAGAACATGAACACAGCAATGATCACCAGAATCGGGAAGCTGGCCACCAGCAGCTGAGTCCAGATGCTCTGCTGCTCAGGCTGCTTGCCGACGATCTCGACGTTGTTGTCCATCAAGTCCTTGATCAGGCCATTGTCCTGAATCGCCGGACGCACGGTCTCGAACGAGGAACCATCAGTACGGGTACCGCTGATGATGAAGCCATCAACCGTCACTCGCTTAACGCCGCCATCCTGAACCTGCTGGATAAACTGCGAATAGTTGAGTTTGTTCGACTCAGTCGGGCTGGAGAAATTGTTCATCACCGTCACCAAGACGGCGGCGATGATCAGCCACAGGACCAGATTCTTTGCCATGTCGTTCAATTAGCTACCCTCTGAAGCAGGCCCCGTGTCGAAGCGCACTTCGCATGACGACCAGTTATGTACCGATCTAACTTACTACACAACGCCCACCCCTGGCAGGCGCCGTCTGTAACCCTTTATTTGTTGTGAGACCGCAAAGCCCCACCACAATTCGCTGCAAACCCTGACGCCGTCAGAGGCCGCGAAAGCCTCGTGCCAGCAGATATTGCTCGCGGGAGCGATCACGCGAGGACAGCGGCTTGCGCATCTGCACCTTGTCGAATAACTGACGCACCTGCTTGTGGTACAGATCGAAACCTTCTCCCTGGAAGATTTTGATCAGAAAATCACCACCCGGTCGCAATACCCGAGTCGACAAATCCAGCGCCAGCTCGCACAGATACATCGCCCGCGGCTGATCTGACTCCCTTACCCCACTCATATTGGGGGCCATATCGGAAATCACAAGGTCTACAGGATGATCACCGATGGCTTCGAGAATCTGCGCGAACACCTCATCGTCAGTAAAATCACCTTTGACAAAGGTAACGTCGGGGATGCTGTCCATCTCCAGGATATCTGAAGCGATCAACCGCCCCTTGTCACCGATCACCCGACTGGTGACCTGCGACCAGCCGCCAGGCGCAGCGCCCAGATCAACTACAGTGATACCAGGCCGCAGGATGCGATCCTTCTCCTGAATCTCCAGCAGCTTGTAGCTGGCGCGCGAACGATAGCCATCCTTCTGCGCCATTTTGACGTAGGGGTCGTTGAAATGCTCTTTCAGCCAACCTTGACTGGTCTTGGAACGGGCCACGCAATACCTCGAATGTGCAACGCATGAATATCTGGGCGGCCCCGAAGGCGCTCGGGTAAACTAACCGCCGTTTTTTACCAGATTAAATGCAGGAATCAGATTATGCCGCTCACTCAAGAGCAGAAGAAACAATTCAAATCTATCGGTCACCATTTGAAGCCTGTATTGATCGTGGCTGACAACGGTCTGACCGAAGGTGTGCTGACTGAACTGGAACGCGCACTGAGCGATCATGAACTGATTAAAGTGCAATTACGCATCACTGAGCGCGAAGACCGCCTCGCGGCCATCAATGAACTGTGCAAAGCCGGCAAAGCCGAACTGGTTCAGGTGATTGGTAAAATGGCGCTGATCTACCGCAAGAACCCGAAAGTGAACAAGAACCTGTCCAACGTTCATCGCAACCACGGCTGATTAGTCGGCCGCTGCAAGGCGCGGTCAGCGCCTTTGCAACTACCTATCCCGCCCAATCTTACTGCCTAGAGCCTATGCCTGAGCTTTTGCGGCACCGGCTGCAAGACCAATAACAACCCACAAAATGCCATCACCAGATAACTGAACATCAGCCACAGTTCAGCCGCTGGCAGCAGTTGGCGCACAGCAAAGTAACTGCCCGCCATCGCCACTACGACCAATAGCAATTGCCCGCGTGTATCACGCAACAGGCTTGCCAGGCGCTCGGCACGAATCAGCACCAGCACCTGCAACCCGACGCAAACCACCGCCAGGCCAACCAGTAATGGCCGCAGGGTATTGCCGATTTCCTCGACCAGCAACGAGGCCAGGCCGATCTTGGCAATCGCCGGTAACAGCAGGAAATGCAGCAACCAGAGGCCGCCAACCCAAAGCGTCTGAGCCAGCAGCCAGCTGATTGCACCGGCATCACGCACGCCCGGCTTAGAGATGGCGAACCTCGACGATCTCATACTCAAGCGCACCGCTCGGCGTCTGCACCACCACCACATCACCCTCGCTCTTGCCGATCAAGGCGCGCGCGATAGGTGAGCCGACGGAAATCTTGCGCTGCTTGATGTCAGCTTCGTCTTCACCAACGATCTGATAGACCACGCTTTCATCAGTCTCGCAGTTGGCGATTTCCACGGTGGTACCGAAAATCACCTTACCGGTGTGTTCGATACTGGTGACATCAATGATCACCGAATTCTGCAGACGGCCTTCGATATCGCGGATACGCGCCTCAACCATGCCCTGCTGCTCGCGCGCAGCATGGTATTCGGCGTTTTCCTTGAGGTCACCGAGCTCGCGCGCGGTGCCGATATCCTGGCTGAGCTTGGGACGCACCACTTTGGTCAAATGCGCCAGCTCTTCTTCCAGAGCGCGAGCGCCCTGGACGGTCATCGGGTATTTGGTCATGCCTTGATTCCTGCATGCAGATCCTGCAGCCGGCGCACGGTCTTCTCGGGACCAAACTTCAGCGCTTCACAGATCGCCTGACCCGCCGCAATGGTGGTGGTGCAGTAGATCTTGTGCTGCAGAGCGTTACGACGAATGGAGTAGGAGTCCGCAATGGACTGACGGCCTTCAGTGGTGTTGATGATCAGGGTGACTTCATCATTCTTGATCATGTCGACCACGTGCGGACGACCCTCGGTCACCTTGTTCACGCGACGCACTGGCAAACCAGCCGCCTCGATCAGTTTGGCAGTACCGGCGGTCGCCACCACTTCAAAGCCCAGCCCGATCAGATCGCGCGCAACGCCAGCCACCAACGGCTTATCGTCATCACGCACACTGATAAAAGCCACGCCTGCGTTCGGCAACACTTCGCTGGCACCCATCTGCGCCTTGGCAAAAGCCTCGCCGAAGGTATCGCCAACGCCCATCACTTCACCAGTGGACTTCATCTCTGGACCGAGGATCGGATCGACGCCAGGGAACTTGGCGAACGGGAATACCGCTTCCTTGACGCTGAAATACGGCGGAATGATCTCGGCGTTGTAACCGGCCTCAGCCAAGGATTTACCAGCCATGACACGGGCAGCCACCTTGGCCAGAGAAACACCAACACACTTGGAGACGAACGGCACGGTACGCGACGCGCGCGGGTTCACTTCAATGACGAAGATGTCCTCGCCCTGCACGGCCATCTGCACGTTCATCAGGCCGACCACATTGAGCTCCAGGGCCATTTTCTTGACCTGCTCACGGATCTCGTCCTGGATGTGCATCGGCAGCGAGTACGGCGGCAGCGAACAGGCCGAGTCACCGGAGTGCACGCCCGCCTGCTCAATGTGCTGCATGATCGCGCCAATCACCACGGTTTCACCGTCGCACACCGCATCCACGTCGACTTCGATGGCGCAGTTGAGGAAGTGGTCGAGCAACACCGGGCTGTCATTGGAGACTTTTACCGCTTCACGCATGTAGCGCTTGAGCTCGTCTTCCTGGTAGACGATTTCCATCGCCCGACCGCCCAGCACGTAGGATGGACGCACTACCAGCGGATAACCGATGGTTTTGGAGTGAGCCAGGGCTTCGTCTTCGCTGCGTGCAGTGGCGTTGGCCGGCTGACGCAGACCAAGACGCTGAACCATCTGCTGGAAGCGTTCGCGATCTTCAGCGCGGTCGATGGCGTCAGGGCTGGTCCCGATGATCGGTACGCCGGCTTCTTCCAGGGCGCGGCAAATCTTCAGCGGGGTCTGACCGCCGTACTGCACGATCACGCCTTTAGGCTGCTCAACGCGGACGATTTCCAGTACGTCTTCCAGGGTTACTGGCTCAAAGTACAGGCGGTCCGAGGTGTCATAGTCGGTGGAAACGGTCTCCGGGTTGCAGTTGACCATGATGGTCTCGTAACCGTCTTCGCGCAGCGCCAGCGCGGCGTGTACGCAGCAGTAGTCGAACTCAATGCCCTGGCCGATACGGTTAGGGCCACCGCCCAAGATCATGATCTTGTCGCGGGTCGACGGATTGGCCTCGCACTCTTCCTCGTAGGTCGAATACATGTAGGCGGTGTCGGTGGCGAACTCGGCAGCGCAGGTATCGACGCGCTTGTACACCGGTAGCACTTTCAACTTGTGGCGCTGACTGCGCAGGGTCTTCTCGGTCACGCCCAACAGCTTGGCCAGACGGATATCGGAGAAGCCTTTGCGCTTGAGCTTGTACATCGAGTCACGGTCGATGCTGGACAGTGCCAGCGTCTTGATGCGCTCTTCGTCCTTGATCAGATCTTCGATCTGCACCAGGAACCATTCATCGATATTGGTCAGCTCGAAGATTTCCGCAACCGTCTTGCCAGCGCGGAAGGCATCAGCGATGTACCAGATACGGTCAGCGCTTGGCACGGTCAGCTCACGGCGCAGAGTGCTTTCTGCTTCCGGGTCAGCCAGATCGAGCTTCTCATCAAAGCCTGAAACGCCCACTTCCAGTCCACGCAGGGCTTTCTGCAGGGACTCCTGGAAGGTACGACCGATGGCCATGACTTCGCCGACCGATTTCATCTGCGTGGTCAGGCGGGCGTCGGCTTTCGGGAATTTCTCGAAAGCGAAACGCGGAATCTTGGTCACCACGTAGTCGATGGCCGGTTCGAACGAAGCCGGGGTACGCCCGCCGGTGATGTCGTTCTGTAGCTCGTCGAGGGTGTAACCCACAGCCAGTTTGGCGGCGATCTTGGCGATCGGGAAGCCGGTGGCCTTGGAGGCCAGCGCCGAAGAACGCGATACGCGCGGGTTCATCTCTATCACGACCATGCGGCCGGTGTTCGGGCAGATACCGAACTGCACGTTGGAGCCGCCGGTTTCCACGCCGATCTCGCGCAGTACCGCCAGCGAGGCGTTACGCAGAATCTGGTATTCCTTGTCAGTCAGGGTTTGCGCCGGGGCCACAGTGATCGAGTCACCGGTGTGCACGCCCATGGGGTCGAAGTTTTCGATGGCGCAGACGATGATGCAGTTGTCCTTCTTGTCGCGGACCACCTCCATCTCGTATTCCTTCCAGCCGATCAGCGACTCGTCGATCAGCAGTTCGCTGGTCGGCGACAGATCCAGGCCGCGGGCGCAGATTTCTTCGAACTCTTCGCGGTTGTAAGCGATACCACCGCCGGTGCCACCCATGGTGAAGGACGGACGGATAATGCACGGGAAGCCAACCTTCTCCAGCACGCCGTAAGCTTCTTCCATGTTGTGCGCGATGCCGGAAACCGGGCAGGCCAGGCCGATGTCTTTCATCGCCTTGTCGAAGCGCGAACGGTCTTCGGCCTTGTCGATGGTGTCGGCGTTGGCACCAATCATCTCGACACCGAATTTTTCCAGGATGCCGTGCTTTTCCAGGTCCAGGGCGCAGTTCAGCGCGGTCTGGCCACCCATGGTCGGCAACAGCGCATCAGGGCGCTCCTTCTCGATGATCTTGGCCACAGTGGCCCACTTGATCGGCTCGATGTAGGTGGCGTCCGCCATGGCCGGGTCGGTCATGATAGTGGCCGGGTTGGAGTTGACCAGGATGACGCGGTAACCCTCTTCTTTCAGCGCTTTACACGCCTGGGCACCGGAATAGTCGAACTCGCAGGCCTGGCCGATAACAATCGGGCCAGCGCCGAGGATCAGGATACTTTTAATGTCTGTACGCTTTGGCATGTTCTCTCTCTCGAATCCTTGGGTCAGTCGGCTGGCTTAACGGCGCTTGGCCATGGCTTCGATAAAACGGTCGAACAGCGGCGCCACATCGGCTGGGCCGGGGCTCGCTTCGGGGTGACCCTGGAAGCTGAAGGCGTCCTTGTCGGTCCGCTCGATCCCCTGCAGGGAACCGTCGAACAGCGACTTGTGAATGGCGCGCACGTTGCTTGGCAGGCTGCTTTCATCCACGGCAAAACCGTGGTTCTGGCTGGTGATCATCACCACGCCGGTTTTCAGGTCCTGCACCGGGTGGTTGGCACCGTGGTGGCCATGACCCATTTTCAGGGTCTTGGCGCCGGAAGCCAGGGCCAACAGCTGGTGACCGAGGCAGATGCCGAATACCGGGATATCGGTTTCCAGCACATCTTTGATCGCCTGAATCGCGTAATCGCAAGGCTCGGGATCGCCTGGGCCGTTGGACAGGAACACGCCATCGGGATTGAGTGCCAGCACATCGCCAGCAGGCGTCTGCGCCGGCACGACGGTCACACGGCAACCTCGCTCAACCAGCATGCGCAGGATGTTCAGCTTGACGCCATAGTCGTAGGCCACAACATGGTATGGCAGCTCGCTGGCCGGGATTTGCGGATGACTATCGTCTTTCAGGTTCCACACACTGGAGCGCCACTCGTAACGCTCGGTGCAGCTGACCACCTTGGCCAAATCCATGCCTTTCAGGCCAGGGAAGCTACGCGCCAATTCCAGGGCTTTTTCTTCAGTGGCGTCATCGCCGGCCAAAATGCAGCCGTTCTGCGAACCTTTCTCACGCAGGATGCGGGTCAGGCGACGGGTGTCGATACCAGCAATGGCGACGGTGCCGTTTTCCTTGAGGTATTCATCCAGCGGCTGCTTGTTGCGCCAGTTACTGGAGGTCAGCGGCAGGTCACGGATAATCAGGCCAGCTGCCCATACGCGGTTGGACTCGGCGTCTTCCGGCGTGGTGCCGGTGTTGCCGATATGCGGATAGGTCAGGGTGACAATCTGCTGGGCATAGGAAGGATCGGTAAGGATTTCCTGATAGCCGGTCATGGCGGTGTTAAAAACCACCTCTCCAATAGTTTGGCCATCGGCACCGATGGCCTCGCCGCGAAAAATACTGCCATCAGCAAGAGCCAAAATGGCAGGTTTAAGGGCTGGCTTACTCAAGAAAACCTCCGGAAATCAAAACGTGAAGCAAACGCAGATTGTAAAAAAGCGGGATGACGTATCAACCGTCACCCCGCTTTTTATCTGATTCATTCTGCGCAACTTTAGTGGACACACTAAAGCAGAAAGCTTACAGGAAACTGCCTTTTTGGTCCACCGCCAGTTGCGACTCAGCCCCAGGTAAAACACATTCCTGCGACAGAATGCCTCAGTTAAGCCCCAGAACATCCTGCATGTCGTACAGCCCCGACTGACGATCCTGCAGCCACAGCGCCGCACGAACAGCACCTTTGGCAAAGGTCATGCGGCTCGATGCCTTGTGGGTGATTTCCACGCGTTCGCCATCAGCAGCGAACAAGACGGTGTGATCACCGACCACATCACCAGCGCGCACCGTAGCAAAACCGATGGTTTCGCGCTCACGCGCCCCAGTCTGACCTTCGCGGCCATACACCGCGACTTTCTGCAGATCACGCCCCAGGGCATTGGCCACCACTTCACCCATGCGCAAGGCGGTGCCAGACGGCGCATCGACCTTGTGGCGGTGATGCGCTTCGATGATCTCGATATCCACGTCATCACCAAGCACCCGCGCCGCAGTGTCGAGCAGTTTCAGGCACAGATTGACGCCGACACTGAAGTTGGCGGCAAACACGATGGAAATCTGCTTACCGGCCTCAGCCAGCTGCTGCTTTTCCTCTGGGGAAAAACCGGTGGTGCCGATCACCATGGATTTACCGGCCTGACGGCAGATTTCCAGGTTCTTCAGGGTGACCGATGGATGAGTGAAGTCGATCAGCACATCGAACTGATCAAGCACCGCACTCAGATCGCCGGACAGATTGACGCCAATCTTGCCCTGCGCCACCAGCTCACCGACATCCGCGCCAACCAGACTGCTGTCGGCACGATCAATCGCCGCACTCAGGCTTGCGCCATCGACCAGCTGCACGGCTTCGATCAGGGTCTTGCCCATGCGCCCGGCGGCGCCCATCACAGCAATACGTTGCATAGCTATCAGCTCCAAGCTGTCGCCCCAGGCTGCAGCCGCCGCTTAGCGACCGCGCAGCCTGTCAGCGGGATTTACAGGTCGCCAAAGAAGCGCTTAACACCTTCGAACCAGCCATTGGCCTTCGGCGAATGCGAGCTGTCGCCTTCCAGGGTTTTGCGGAACTCATCGAGCAGCTCGCGCTGACGCTTGTCCAAGTTGACCGGGGTTTCCACCGCCACCTTGCACATCAGGTCCCCTGCACCGCCGCCACGCACTGGGGCAACCCCCTTGCCACGCAGGCGGAACATCTTGCCGGTCTGTGTGCCTTCCGGGATCTTCAGCTTGACCCGACCATCCAGGGTCGGCACTTCCAACTCACCGCCCAGGGCCGCATCGGCAAAGCTGATCGGTACTTCGCAGTACAGGTGCTTGCCGTCGCGCTGGAAGATCGCGTGCTCACGCACATTCACCACCACGTACAGGTCGCCCGCTGGGCCACCCATGGCACCCGCCTCGCCTTCGCCAGATAGACGAATGCGGTCGCCGGTATCGACGCCAGCCGGCACTTTCACCGACAGGGTTTTGTGCTCTTCCACCCGGCCATGGCCGTGGCAAGAACCGCACGGGTCAGTGATCATCTTGCCGCTGCCATGGCAGCGCGGGCAGGTCTGCTGCACCGAGAAGAAGCCCTGCTGCATACGCACCTGACCAATACCGCCACAGGTGGTACAGGTCACCGGCGTGGTGCCCTTCTTCGCGCCTGAGCCATCGCAAGGCTTGCAATTGACCAGCGTCGGTACGCGAATGGTCACCGTAGTGCCACGCACCGCTTCTTCCAGGTCCAGCTCCAGGGTGTAGCGCAGGTCACTGCCGCGCTGTGCGCCGCCACGTTGACCGCCACGACCACCGCCACCGAAGAAATCGCTGAATACATCACCGAAGATATCGGAGAAGTTCGCCCCGCCCGGACCGCCACCGCCGCCACCCATTTGCGGGTCGACACCGGCATGGCCGTACTGATCGTAAGCCGAACGCTTGGCCGCATCGGAGAGCACTTCATAAGCCTCGTTGGCTTCCTTGAACTTCTCTTCGGCGGCTTTATCGTCCGGGTTACGGTCGGGGTGATACTTCATGGCCAGACGGCGGTAGGCTTTTTTCAGCTCCGCTTCGCTGGCGCCGCGCTCGACACCGAGCACCTCGTAAAAATCGCGTTTAGCCATAAGTCTTCAACACCTTTAAATCGTCTACTCCAGACACGCCAACGCGGGAGCAAGCTCCCGCGCGGCGGATCATGCCGAACGCAACTCGCGTCACGCCCGGCCAGAGCGGCATAAGCTTGCGCCTATTTATTTGTTGTCTTTGACCTCTTCGAACTCAGCGTCGACCACGTCGTCGCCTGCGTCCTTGGCTTGTTCAGCATCCTGGGCTTGCGCGCCTGGTTGCGGCTGTTCGGCGTACATCTTCTGCGCAAGTGGCGCGGTCACTTCGGACAGTGCGGTCATCTTGGCGTCGATATCGGCCTTGTCGTCACCCTTGATCGCCACTTCCAGCGCGCTCAATGCGGTTTCGATAGCAGTCTTCTCGTCGGCAGTAGCCTTGTCGCCAGCCTCGGTAATCATCTTGCGGGTGGCGTGCACCAGCTGATCACCCTGGTTACGCGCAGTCGCCAGCTCTTCGAACTTGCGGTCTTCCTCAGCATTAGCCTCGGCGTCACGCACCATCTGCTGAATTTCTTCTTCAGACAGACCGGAGTTGGCCTTGATCACGATGGACTGAGTCTTGCCGGTGGCCTTGTCTTTCGCGCCGACGTGCAGGATGCCGTTGGCATCGATATCGAAGGTTACTTCGATCTGCGGTACGCCACGCGGAGCCGGTGGAATCTCGGCCAGGTCGAATTTGCCCAGGGACTTGTTACCGCTGGCTTGCTTGCGCTCGCCCTGCAGCACGTGAATGGTCACGGCGCCCTGGTTGTCATCGGCGGTCGAGAACACTTGCGATTTCTTGGTCGGAATCGTGGTGTTTTTCTCGATCAGCGCAGTCATCACGCCACCCATGGTTTCGATACCCAGAGTCAGCGGGCTGACGTCGAGCAGCAGCACGTCCTTGACGTCGCCAGCCAGTACCGCACCCTGAATCGCAGCACCCATGGCCACAGCTTCGTCCGGGTTGACGTCTTTACGCGCTTCTTTACCGAAGAAATCGGTCACCAGCTTCTGCACCAAAGGCATGCGGGTCTGCCCGCCGACCAGGATCACGTCGTTGATCGCACCAATATCGATACCGGCGTCTTTCAGCGCGATACGGCACGGCTCGATGGTGCGCTGCACTAGGTCTTCAACCAGCGACTCCAGCTTGGCGCGGGAAATCTTCACGTTCAGGTGCTTAGGACCGGTGGCGTCTGCAGTGATGTACGGCAGGTTCACGTCGGTCGACTGGCTCGAGGACAGTTCGATCTTGGCTTTCTCAGCGGCCTCTT
>Ga0247831_1003233_pt1 | contig 24329 bp, 27 predicted proteins | sample LaCruzMarch2015__9_FD_192406 | JGI IMG/M metagenome (GOLD analysis project Ga0247831, IMG submission 192406) | Freshwater microbial communities from meromictic Lake La Cruz, Castile-La Mancha, Spain - LaCruzMarch2015_1m | ecosystem: Environmental > Aquatic > Freshwater > Lake | place: Spain...
AAAAATATATTTATATATTAATACATTTTATTAAAAAAAATATAATAGTATATTTTTATTTTTATTGATAAATAAAAATTATATTTTTATCAAAATTTTTATATTTTTATCTAAAGTTATAATATAAGACTTATAGAATTTAATAAATTAGATAAACTTGAAAAATATTTAGTTTTACATCAATTTCCTGTTTTATATGGAATAAAACTTAAAGATGAATATGATGTAAATAATGGAGATAATGAATATAATGAAAATCAAAGATATACAAATGGTGTGTCTAAAAAAAATAAAAGATATATAAAAGTTTATTCTATAATTTATGAAATAGGTATAAAAAATGGTATTTCAAAGGATGAAATTAAAATTATTTTTGTAGAAAAAAGAAAAATTAAATTAGTACAACAAATTGTTGGTACTGATATTATAGTTAAAAGTTTTACTAAAAGAATGATTGAAATTATAAATAAAAGATCAAGCGTTTATATTGTAAAAGATTCTATTCTAAATTCTTTAGAAAATTCAAATGAAGTATTTAATAATATAGATATAAATAATAATTTTTATGATATTAATGATATTTATTTAAAAATTTTTTATTCACTAAAAAATAATAAATTTAATAATATAAATATTCATGACTATATTATTAAATTTATACCAAAATTAGATGAAATAAAAAAAAATAATATAAAAATATTATTATTAAAAATTATCATAAAAAATTTTGATATTTTTATTATGTATAAAGAAACATTTACAAAAAAGTATATTTATAGTCATATTATTGAATATATTAACATTTTAAAATTAAATATTATAAATATAAAAAATATTAAAGATTTTTTTATAGAAAATTTAAATTTTAATATACAATCTTTTGATGATAGTATATTAGATATAATAGATGAATATATAAATTTATATGATTTAAGTCCATTAAGAGACTTATTTGATTCATTAAAAAAATTAAATAATATAAATTATCAGTTAAAATTTGATAATTTAATAAAAAATAAAAATTTATCTGATAATACTCTAGCAAAAATATTATTAAAAAATGAAATATATTATTATTTTATAGATTATTATAATTTATTTAAAACTAATAAAAGTAACATTGAAATTAATAGAAAAAAATTAATATATATAATTAATATACTTAATGAATTTAGATTATCATTAAATATTACAAAATATGAAATAAATAATTTTATTGAAGAAAACTTAAATATAACTTCAAATAAAAAAGATTATATTGAAATTTATATAAACTTATATAAAGATAATATTAGAAAAAATTATAGATATGAAGTAAAATTAAACAAATATTACATTGAATATAAAAATAAGTGATATAGGTTATTTTAGACGTTAAATTTTAAAAAATTATTTTATAATTATTTTATAATTATTTTTATTGTTAAAGTGATCAATAAAAAAAAATATAAATTTTGATATTCATGGGCCAGTCTTAGGTTATTAATTGATAGAGAATATATAAAAAATATTTAATTTATGAGTAGATCCTCATTCTTGCTTCATCTGATACCTTTGGTGTATACATATCTAAAATTGCAAATGTAACTGAAGCAGTAACAGCAATAATTATTATTTCATCTGTTTTTAATTTTGTAAAATAACAAGCTGTTGCAACTGCTAATCCTAATATTAGATATTTTAAAACTCTTTCTAAAATTTCAGTAAAATTAATATCCATATAATATTATATTATATTTTATTTTTTAAATAAAAAATTAAATAAACTTAAAGATTATTTTATATATTCTTTATATAAAATGAGTGAAGAAATAAAAGAAGATTTTTTAGAGGTTGATGCTAAAATTCCTGGTCAAAATTATGTATGTTTATCATTTGTATCTCCTGAAAAAGTTTTAAAAAAAAAAGAATTATTTTTTACAACAAAATTCTTAGAACATATTTTTAATGACAATGAACAACATACACAAAATATTAGAAAAAATATGTTAGATGGAACAAAATTTAATTTAAATGAAATTGAAACATTATATGATGATTGGAAATATGATAAAACTGATTCATTAGAACAAGATTTTTATGAACTAAATGATTATAGAACTTCAATGAGAGGAATCAAAGTTAGAGGAGTTTATGATTCTTTTAAAGAAGCAAGTGTAAGAGCACAAGTTTTAAGAAGAAAAGACCCTTCATTTAATGTTTTTATTGGTCAAGTTGGATATTGGTTACCATGGGACCCAGAATGTGAATCTGTTCCTGAACAAGAATATCAAGAGAATCAATTGAATGATCTTGTTAAAAAATATAAAGAAAATTTGAATAATAAAGATAATTTATATGATGCTCTTAAAAATGAAAGAATTGAAAAAGCAAGACAAGAAGTTAATGCTAAAAAAGAATTATTACGTTCAAAAAGTGAACCAGTATTAGATACTACTGAAGAAGATAATAAAAATATTGAAACACTTAGAAATATTGTTGATGAATCTGATAAATTATATTATGATAATTTGAATAAAGCAGATGAAAAAGTAGAAAATGTAAATAATTTTGATACAGAAGCTTTAAAAGGATTGGATTCAGAAGATCCATGGATTAGTAGGAAAAATATTTAATGTATTAAGATTTTTACAATAATAAAATAATATATTTATTAATATATTTATTAATATATTTATTAATAAATTATTAACATTAAAAAATTTATTATATATTAATGTTTAAAAATATAGTGTATTAAATTATAAAATATTTTATAATTTAATTCTTTAATAAAAATATTTCAAAAAATCCTAGATTTGGATGTATATGACTAATTTTTTATTACATACAGTGAATAAGATCTATGGCTTTATCGATGTTTGGAATAGAATGTATATATTTTTTATTTATATTTTTTAGATTAAACATTTTATTTTTAATTTTAATTTGTTTATGTTTTTTTGTATTTACTGGTCTTACATCATCTTCATTATTTTTATCATTCACTAATATAGTATTCCAACCTAAATTATTTGCAGTTTTACAATTATTATAATTATCGTCAAAAAAATATATATTTTTTGGTAAAGCATTAATTTCATTTTGAAAATTTATATATGAAAACATTGATGGTTTTTGTTCATTTATAACTTGTTTAGAAGTGAATTCTAAACAACTAATATAATCTAATAATGAAATATTTACTCCTAATTGATTTAAACATTTCATAATATGAGGATAACTTCCATTTGAAAATATTGCTACCTTCATATTATAACTTTGTGCTTTAGTTATTAATTTATTAATATTTGAATTTTGTGTAATTTTATCATATCTAAAACTTTTGAACATAATGTTATGATATTCACTCATTGAAAAATGTATGTTTAATTTTTCTAATAATATTATTAGTCCTATAATTGAATTTAGACCACCATTTAAATTTTTTAAATAATTTACTAAACTATCTATATCAAAAGTAAAATTCATTCTATTATTTATTGTATCTAAATATTTTTGAATTATTTCTGTATGTATAGTAATAAAGGCATCTCCAAATTTTATACTTTTGTTATCATTTTGATAAGTTTTATTATATAAACATTCATCAACGTCTAATACTAACCATTTTATATTATTTTCTAAATGATTTTCTCTATTTTCCATATATAAAATACATAATATTATTTTCTTAAAATAATTATAAATTAATTTATTGAACTGTTATATAATTCATATATCAATGACTTATTGATATATATTTTTTATTAAGATTAAATTTATATAATTTTAATATATTGTATTATTAAGATAATATTTCAAAAATATTGAAAATATTTATTAATTATTTATTTTATAACGAATTATGTAACAGCTCCTATAATAAAAAGTTTATTTATTTATCTCATATAATTCTTCAAAAATTTCATGAATTTTAATAAAATTAACATCTGTTTCATAATTAATTGTTTTTATCTTTTCAAATTTTTTTAAAAGTATTTTTTTAATAATTTTAAATGAAGCAATTAAATTAACATCTGAAATAATTTTTTCTATATTTCCAAATTTTTTAACGTAATAAAATACTTGATGATACATAAAATAAAAATATAAAAAATAATCATCAGAAATATTTTTAGAAATCATATAATGATAAATATTTTCTACAAAAGATAATTTATTATATTTATATCTATAAATATGTATTACAAGTAAATATATATCAAATATTTTTAAAAAATTATTAGTCAGTTCATATCCAAAATCTAATTTTAAATATAAATTAATTAATGGACTTTCATCATACATTATTATTATATTATTTTTATTAAGTATTAGTGAAAATTCTGGATCAATAAATGATATATTATTATGACTATCTATCAAAATATTTGATGTATGAAAGTCACCGTGTATAAAATTTAATTCATGTAATCCTTTTAACTTTAATAAAATACTATTTATATTATTAAATATATTATCATAATCATGATTTTTTAAAAAATAATCATAAAATCTCATTTTAGTATTATCATAATCTGAAATCATTATACAAATTTTATCAATATTTTCTTTAGAATCTTCATCATAATATTCGTTTCCATCTAATAAGTCACATATATCAAGTTCTATACTGAAATTTTCATCTTTGTAGTTAATTTTTAATTCTACTTTTCCAGAAATATCTTTAATTTCAATTTCTTCATAAATATTAAAATTTTCAAAACTATCATTATTTCGATCAATTAAATATTTATTCATTAAATATTCTTTCTTAGTACTGTCTTCAAAATCATATTTGATAATTTTACTAAAAAAAATATTTTTAATACTATCTTCATATGAAATTACCCTTATTTTATTTGATTTAAATAGTTTAGATAATGTAAACATCTCTATATTTAATATATCAAATAAATTATATAATTAATCATATTTATAAATCATTTTTTTTATGGCTTAAATTATAAATATTTATCATATAAATGGTTTATATGATATATAAAATACTTCAATATTATAGTTTTCCGTTTTATAATAACTATATTATGTTATAAATATGAATATATGAATATTTTTATATTTTATAATTTATAAATGACAACTTTAAAAAACAAAATTATTAAAAAAATAAATAGTATACATCGCAATTATATATATCATTATTTTGATAGAAATATAAAAAATAGAAACCCTATACCGAATAATATACCAAATAATAATGATTATATAGAAGATATTCATATATTTGATAATTTAAAAGAATTTAATAATACTATTTATAACTATAGATATACTAAAAATATTATAAAAGATCATGTTAAAAATAATAAATCACTAGATCAACAAATTTATAACTATTTTTTTGGAGGAATAATTAATTTATCATCTAGATTATTAAAAAATCATTATGAAATAAACAATAGAATTATAAAAATTAAAGAGAGTAATAAAATAAAACAATTAAATCAACTTTTTAAAGATGTTATGGATAATATATCTCGTAAATGTTTATTATATATATTTTTTTATATGATTCCAAAAGCAAGATCAATGATTGAAATAATAAAAACAAAAAAATTATCAAATAGATTTGGTTTATTATACGATTTTACATATTGTAATTTAACTGATTCTAATCATGATCATTCATTTAATATGAATAGATTTGTTTATTATAATAGATTAAATAAAATACTAAATGATATTAAGAATTTATCTGAAAATATTGAGTATTATGATGAAGCAAGTATAAATAATCTATATAATCATGGATTTATAACAGAAGAAATTCAAGAGAATTATAATAAAAAATATGATAAACATTGTTTTGATAATAATTCTGATATGTCATTAATACAATTTAAAAAATATACTATAAAACTTGATATACCTTTAAAATTTTTTAATAAATCATTAATTAATTCTTATAGAATATTACAAGAAACTTCTGAATTAAAGATTAAATTTTATACATATAATAATCAAGTTAAAAGATTTGTGTATGGTATAAGTAATCCAGATCATAATGGAAGAGCAATAAAAATTCATAATATTAGTCTAGCAGGGTTTTTAATCTAATTGGAAATACAGAAGAGATATATTATAACAACGTAACTACAATATTAAATATTTTAACATATTGTTTAAGTTTATTAAGAAAAAATATTAATATAGAAAAAAAAAAAGAAATTATTACAGTATTTTATTATTTAATGATATATTATATGCCTTTTTCATTAGGTACTTCATCAATTTCTGAAATGGCTCTATATACATTATGGAATTCTTATATTAATAATAATAATAATGAACCTTTATATATAAATAAAAATACAATGATTGATATTGAAGCATTATCATTACCTTATACAAAATTTTATCATAATTGTTTTAATAAAACAAAAAAAGATATTTATACTCCATATTTTTTAAATGATGAACAATTTATAGAAGAAAAAATAAATATTTTAAGAAAAGAAATATCAAAATTTAAAATAAATTATGATGATAACAATAGTTTAAGTTATAAAGAAGATAAAAATAGAGAAATAAATCAGTTAAAAGAACTCTTAAAAAATATAAAATATATTAAAGAAAAAATATATAAATTAAAGAAAAAACATAAAAAATTTGTAATAAACTATGAAAATAATGATTCTATGTTTAATAAAGAAAAAATACAAAGTGATATTATAAAATATCAAAATATCTTAAAACAATTGAGAAAAAGTCATAGATTATAAATTGATATTTTAATAATAAAAATAATTAAATTATGCAATAATCCTAATTTAAACATATCTTTAATGATATTTATAAATTATTTTTTTTATAACTTAAATAATGATACTCTAAATATTTTTTAGAACATGGATTTAACATTATTTTGATACCATTATATTTATTTATGGATAAGTTTTTATTTTTTATAGATTCTGATATAATTATTTCATATGTTTCATGATGAATTGTAAATAAATATTTATCATACAATCTATGTAAACTTTCACTCAATATTATTCCATTATTATAATCATATTTTTCATCATCATTTGATTCAGATAATGGCTTTATATGACATATTGAACACTCATCCATATCGACATTAGTTATAACACATTTTTCATTATATATTTTTTTAACTAATTTTTTAAATTCATAATCTTTTCTAATTTCATTAAATTTTAATTTTTTAGTTTCTATATTTATGTTATTATGTTCTAAATAATCTAGATATGAATAATATCCTAATTGTATATCAAAATAATAATATTTTTTTAATAAAATATCAAAAGAATCTTTGATATCTAAATCATTATTTTTAAAATATGAAAAAATATCATTAATTGTCATTCATATATTTATGTTAAATATTTTTTTATATAAGTTTTTATTATAAAAGATTAAAAATTACTTTTTAGATTTTTTCTTATCTACTGGAAAACACAATTTAACATAATCTTTATGGATGTCTGTTTTACGATGTTTATCCCATTGATTTGATTGACATATAATTTCATTATCACATGGACATTTTATCTTTATATCATTACCATTGTTTAAACGCTTTTTAATTTCAGCAAATGTTTCAACAGTTGCTTTAATAGGAGAATATAAAATTTCTTCTAAATCAGGTTTATTTGTTTTTGTACTTTTACTTGAAGTTGTTGAAACTGATTTGACAGATTCATCTTCATTATCTAAATCATTTTTTTCATCTTCATCTGAAGCATCTTCTATTGAATCATCTTCACATTCAGTAATTGCTTCATTTATGAGTTCAGAAATAATCTTTTTTTCAATATCATCAATTTCTTTCTGACTTGAATTGATTAAATCAAATTGTTCACCAATTATATTTAACCAATATTTGATTCTTTGTGGATCGTTTGGGATTGGAATACTATAATTACATAATAATTCTTTAGTAACATGTTTAATTGTAGTTCCTTTCATTAAATATTTGAAATTATTCCATAATCCTTTAAACAAATAGTATAAAAATATATTATATTCAGATTTTAAAAGAATCATATCACCAGAACAACTAAAATTTTTAGCATAATGTAAACAACTATTTCCACCTGTACCAATAAGTAAATATTCATCTGTATATGATGAAACATCACATTTTTTAATATTATCGGACGATGTATAAAAATTATATTTACCTTCATTCTTTCCATAAGATGCTTTAAATTTACTTTTTTTTCCAAGAATAATTTTTTTATTATCTATTAAATCACCAATTTTCTTAAAATGATATCCTTCATTGCATTTAATCTTAGATTTTTCGTAAACTTTAAAATTTAAAGAATAATTCTTATTTCTAATTTTTTCAATAGATGCTGAAGCAGTTTGTGTATCTGTAACTTCAATAATATCATCTTTATTTTTAGATAAAAATATATATCCATTTTCATCTTCTTCAAAAACATCATCTTCTTCTTTATTCACAACTAAATTGAAAAAATCAATTTTACTTGTTTTTTCTTCAGTATTATGAAAAACAATAATAGATGTTTTAGTAGTAGTATTTTCAAAAGCTTTTGAATCAATAGATATAACCTTTTCTACATTGTAGTTTTCAATTAATACTTTAACAATACTTCTATATTTTTTATCAAAAAAAACTCCTTCCTTTAAAACTCCAATAGCAGTTCCATTAGGTGCTAACATTTCCATTAACATAATATATGAACATGCTTCTTTATCATTCGGATTTAAATTGTATTTTTTACAAAAATCTCGAATTCTTAAAGAACATGATGATAAAGTAACCTTTGTTTTTTCCCATTCATCATTTTCCTTTTTTTCTTCAATAGTAATATCTTTTAACTGATCTTTACGTTTTTGAATAATTTCAGGTGATAATGAATTTTCTTTTAAACTTTCTTTAATATATTTTTTAATTTTATCTCTTTTTAATTTTTCTTCTGATTTATTATTTTTATCTCCTCCATAAGGTGGATTTGTAACAATATAATCATAATGTTTTTTATTAAATTCTGAATTGAACGAATTATCTTTCATAAAATTATCCTCTGGAATTATTCCAGTTAGACACATCATTTCTAAAGATGCTGATTTAACAACATCCTCATTCATATCATGATGATAAATACTATTAATATTAGTTGTCCAATCAATTGTTTCATATTTATTCATTAAATATTCTGTATATCCAAGAGTAAAACCTCCTGAACCACCAAACATATCAATCATTGTTTTAACAGTTCCATTATCATTTAAGACTGGTTCTAATAAATTTTGATAAATATAATTAACAATATACCGATCAGTAAAATAAGCACCCATTTCTGAAATAGCTGATTTATCCCGACCAACAAAATATTCATAGATCTTACCATTTAATTGAAAATGTGTATCATTTATGTTATTTGTTTCATCTTGTTTTCTAAGAACATAAATTTTTTTTACTAAACCACAATAAACCTTATTTCTTAAAGGAGGAATTTCATAGAATAAAAAATTTCGTAGATTACCATCAGCCAATCTATCTAAGATTGGACCATTAATAATTTCTAATAAACGTTCATCATTTTGATGATCTGGTTTTTGATATTCTAATAAATTTGTAAAACGATAAACTTTACGGAAACCTTCCATTAAAATTTCATAATCTTCGTGATTTTCAATATCACTATCTTCAAACAATTTGATAAAATTATCTTTATATTGTTGATCAAGTTTAGAAAATTCAAAAATAATCTTAATTTTTTCATAATCAATACCTTTAACCGGAATAATTAATTTTTTAAATAATTCATCATTTTCTTCGATTTTTAATAAACCGTAGAAAATATTAAAAATTTTTAAAGCATTCATTCCATATCCAGCACCATTATTTCTTAAATAATCATGGATGCCATGAATATAATCTCTTAAACTATCTTTGTTTGTTATTGACATTTTGATCATAATTATAATATAATGAATTATTTCTTAAATACAAATTAAATCAATTTTATTATTTGTTATATTTAATTTTATTTAAAATTTTTAATATTTTATCATAAAATATGAATATAAAATAATAATTAATATATTATATAAATACTTGTTGTATAATGAGATTAAAAAGTGAACTATATAAAAGTGAACAAATTGAAATAATGAATAAAATTATAGACATCCTTCAATTAGATAATAATAGTATTACATTATATGAATTAGATAATGACATAATAAAACAAGAACAAATATTAAATTTATTACCTGAAATAAAAAAATTTTTTAAATGTAATTGTGTAAAATCTCTATTATCTCCAGAAAAAGTAAAAAGAGTATATTTATCTTTAATTAGATATATTACAAAATTAGAATATAATATGATAAGTACACAATCTTTAATAAATAAAGATAAAAATATTATAAGAACAACTAAATATATTTTTATCAAAAAATAACTTAAAAAGATACCATATGTAAAATATATAAATGTCTGATAATAAACAAAACTATCTTAAATTTGAATATTATTGTATAAACAAACATATTAATGATTTTAATCATATAACTTATCATTGGTCTAATATACCAGATATAGATCTTATAGAATCTGGATATTTTAATAGTGAAACTGAGCTTAGATTAAAGCGAAAAAAGAATAATCAAATATTAAAGGAATACGGTTTAGATGGTATTTCTATAGAATTTAGAGATGGAGTAAAAATATATAATGGATTACAAATGAAATTATGGAAAAATACTATTTGTGCAAATGATCTTGGAACTTTTATGTCTGTTATTTTTAATCGTTTTTCAACTATTTCTAAAGGATATTTATATCATACATCTAAATTAGAAAAAACATTAAAAAATGATATTATTAATGGTAACAAAATTATTGATATAAGATTAAATAATCCATTTGATAATGATAATAATAATAATAATAATTATTATAATAATAATTTACAAATAAAAAAACGTCCTTATCAATTAGAAGCTATTAAAAAATTAAATGAAGAATGGAATGGTATTAAATTATTATATTTACCATGTGGAACAGGTAAAACAGTTATATTTTGTGAATATTTAAAAGAAAATAATTTTAAAAATATATTTATTTTTAGTCCATTAACCATGCTTACAGAACAGAATTTAGATAATATTAAAAATTATTTACCTAGTTATAATCATTTACTAGTTGATGTTAATGGAACTCGAGACTTTAATGTAATAAAAAATAATTTAAATAAATATACAGTATTTTCTTCTACATTTAGATCAGCAGAAGATATTATTTCTAAAATATTTAATAATGAAGATTGTAGTATTTTATTAGAAGATACTATATTAATAGTAGATGAAGCACATAATTTATTAAATTTGGATAATCTAGTACATTTAGTTCAAAAATTTAATAAAGTATTATTAGTAACTGCAACACCGCCTATACAAATGGACGAAATTATATATAGTGAAATTATATATAAATATTCATTTAATGATGCAATTAAAGATGGTTATATATGTGATTATTTTATTTATTTACCATATATAGAAAATAATAAAGTAATTATTGAACAACCTGAAGAATTATTAATAATAGATGAAAATATATGTAAAAAATGTTTATTTTTAATAAATGGACTTTTAAGAACAGGATGTAGAAGAACAATAATTTATTTAAAATGTAAAGATGAATGTGAATTATATGAATATGTATTAAATTATATAATGGATAATTATCATTATTATAAAATAAATATACGCAAAATAATAAGTGATACAAATAAAAAAGAAAGAGTTGATATATTAAATTGGTTTGAAGAAAATAATATAAATGAAGAAATAAGAATAATATTATCAATAAGAATATTAGATGAAGGAATAAATTTAATAAAATGTGATTCTATATATTTAACAAATTTAGGTGAAAATTCAAATGATGTTAGGACAGTTCAAAGATTTTTAAGAGCAAATAGAAAAGATCCAAATAATGTAAATAAACTAGCACATATATTTATATGGTGTGATGATACATATTTATGTATGAACTCATTTCAAATATTAAAAAATAATGATATAAATTTTAATAAAAAAATAAAAATAATGGATAATAATTATGGATCTTATTATAGAGATAAAGATGATATATTAACAAATATTGATAAATATGATATTAACAGTGAAATTATTAAAAATATAAATATTAAATGTTTAACATTTGAAGAATTATGGAATTTAAAAAAAAATATATTATTTGAATATTGTGATATAAATAAAATTATACCATTAAAAGATATAATATATAGAGATCATAAAATAGGATATTGGTATAGATCACAAAAAAAAAAAGATTATAAAAAATATATCAAATAACACATTTATTTATAATGAACTTATTAAAAATACATATATTAAAAATGATATATCAAAATATATTGATAATGAAATAAATGAAGAAGTAAATTCAATAGAAATAAAAGAAATAAAAGAAATAAATAAAAATGTAGATGATATGTTATCATTTATAGATTTTCTAAAAAAAAATTCAAATGTACCATACAAATTCATTGATGATTTTTTTAGTTTAATAAATTATAATGATTTAGAAAATAATGAAAAAATAGTAGATTTAGACAAAGTAATTGAATGGTTGTATATAAATAAAGGAATGTTTAAAAAAACTTTAACCAAATCATATAAAATTGATATAGATTATATTATAAAAAAAGTTATTAAACCAAATGGAAAAGGTGGTCAGAAACGTGAAATAATATTATTAACATTTCGATGTTTCAAAAAAATCTGTCAATTAACAAGGTCAAAAAATGGAAATAATATACGTGATTATTTTATTGATATAGAATATACAACAAATAAATATAAAAATTATATTATTGATCAATTATCTAATAAATTAAATATTATTTAGATTTATAGTCATCACATTTTATAATTCTATTAAAATTTTTATAATTATTTTTAAAAATAATTATAAAATCAATAATTATAAAATCAATAAATATTTATAAAAATAATAGAACATTTATTTTTATAAATAATTTGGTAGAATTTTGTTTTGTAATGACTATATTAAAATAATATTTATAATTTTTAAACATTTCATAATGGAGTTGTTGCATAAAATATTGATAAATATTTTATTGATAAATATTAATTGATTATTTTATAAAATAGTATTTTAAATTATTTATTGAATAATGAATTATGCAATATCCCCCAATATCTCTATAAGTTTATTTTTTCGATATCTTTTAATAATTTTATTATATTGAATTATTGTATAAAACCTTAAGTTACTGGTGTTAGTTTAATGAATTATAAAGAATTAGAAAGTAATGAAAAAATAGTAGATTTAGATAAAGTTATTAAATGGCTTGATATAAATAAAGGAATGGCTAAAAAAACTTTAACAAATTCCTATAGAAAAAATATAGATTATAATATAAAAAGAGTAGTTAAACCAACTGGAAAAGGTGGTCAAAAGCGTGAGATAATATTATTAACAATTCGTTGTTTCAAAAAGTTTTGTCAATTAACTCGTTCAAAACATGGTGACGACGTTCGTAATTATTTTATAGATGTTGAATATACATTAAATAAATATAAAAATTATATAATTGAAGGATTAAGTGATAAAATAGATACAATTAAAAAAGGACGAAAACCAAAAGTAAATCCAGAAAAAGCAGTCATTTATATATTCAAAACAGCTAATACACCAGAAAATAGTTTATATAAAATTGGTAGAACAGAAGATTTAACAAAGAGATTACAATCTCATCAATCATCATTATCAGAAGATATTGAAATTTTATTTTATCTTGAAACAGATGATGCAATTACCATAGAAACTTGTATTAAAAATTTCGCTAAAAAATTCCAATATCGTAAATATAAAGAAGTATATGAAATAAATATAGACATTCTAAAACTATTGGCAACAGAATGTGAAAAAATAAAATTAAATATGGAAGATAAACAACGATTAATAAATATGAAAAGTGATGATAAAAAATATTTTATAAATATATCTAAATCCTAATTATCGTCTATTAGATTTTGTAAAATAAGTATTGAATGATATTAAATTCTTATATATTTCTTTAGGCATAATTGGTAGATAATCATATTTTTTACATGATTCATAATATTGTTCTAGAGATGTAATATTCAATTCTTTTAATTTCTTTTTCCATTCATTCATATTTGTTATGAAATGAGATATATTAATCCCTAAAAAATCATACCATCCTTTCCAAAATGGTTGATATATAATTTCAGGATCTAATGGTAAATCTAATTCTAAATTTTTATCTTTATATTCAATATCAGACTTGAAATTATATTGAATAACTCTATTTTTAAGCTCAATAAATTTATCATAATCATCAAAAACAAGTTCATCACTCAATATTTCATGAAAATGTTTTATTAAATCTTTCCATTCTAATATATTAATATCTAAATTTTTTAAATCAATTTCAATCTTCTTATCATTATTTAGGTTAATAATAATACTTTTCTTTCCAGGTTCAATTTTAACATCATTTAAGATTTTATTAAACATTTCAAGTTTATTTAATTGATTTTGAGTATCTTTATTTTTGAATGATATATTATGTAATTCTAAATAATATTTTAATACTTTCATAATAATATTTTTTGTTTTTATGTTATTATCAGTTGATACAGAATCAATTATATGACCATTACTTTTAATAATAAGTTCTACATTATTAAGAATATCTTTTCTTTCATATATTGTCTTTCTTAAAACTCTACCAATAGATTGAATATAAACAATTTCAGTTCTATCTTTTACCTTATCTAAAAGTAATTCACAATTTAAAAATGGTATATCAGAACCTTCTCTATATTTACATGCACAAAATAATATTGCATTATCATTTGCATTGTAAAATTCGTCATATTCATTTTCATCAATTTTTGAATGGTCAATATATGATTTCATATTTTGTAATATATCATAAGAACCTTTATATTTCTTAAAATTATTAAAAGATTGTTTTGTTAATTCAATCATTCGACACCATACAATACATTTTTTAAATTCACAAGAACGCAATGTTTCATTAAGAACAGATAAAGTTGAATTTATTTCAATTTCATCATTACAATCATTTGAAACATTAGAAATATTATACCAATGAAAAATAGGTTCTAAAATATAACCTTCTTCAATTGCTTCTTTAATATTACACCATGAAATAATGTTTAATTCATTATGATTATCTTCTTTATGAAAAACATTAATTAATTTTTCTAAATTAGAATTAGTATCTAGATTATTAACATTATTAGATGATTCAATATTTTCGATAAGAGTATTTGACAAAAAACTTGTTTTTGATAAACCTTTCCTATATGGTGTTGCAGATAATCCATGGATTTTAGCTTTCCATACAAGTTTAGCATGTAATAAAAACTCGTATGTTTTTTCAGACATACCTGAATGGCATTCGTCAAAACTAATTAAACTTGGAATGGTATAATCAATAATTTCTTCATATTTATAGAATTTACCTATCTTTCTAAAATCTGATTTTGATGTTGCAAAAGCACGATTTATGATAATGAAATATGGTTTTTTATTGATTTTCATAGAATTATCTAAAAATGAACCTGCTAATTTACGAGGTTTATAGTTAATAAAGTCAATGATATTAAATTGATCAAAATCAAATATATCATTAATTTTAAAAAAATCAAAATTTTCTTGATTATTTACATATTTTCGATTTACTTTTTTGAAAAATAAACTTCTAGGAATATCAATCTTTTCACAAAACCACATTAAATTTTCTTTAGGATTTTTTTTATGATATTCACACATAATTTTTAATTGCATAATAGTTTTTCCACAACCAGTTGCTTGACTATGTATACCTGATGCAAAATCTGTTTCTATTGCTTTATTAATTCCTCTAATTTGATTATTACGAAATTCAAAGTTTGAATTTATTTTTTCAACTGGATTTTCTATATCTTCAGAATCTTCTAAATCTTCGGAATCTTCAGAATCTTCTAATAATAAATCTAATAAAAATTTTGCTAAAGAATAATAGCCATCAAAATTATATTCATTTAATATTTCATCATAATGTTTTTTATCTTTTTTAACTTTATTTTCAATTGTTTTGTAAAAATTATTTAGATAATCACTTATAGTAAAAATACCATTTCTTAATTCAAATTTATTAAAAATATCAAATAAATTTGGATATTCTTTATATTTTTCAATATGACATTCTAATAAATCTTTTTTAATATTATTTAATAATTCTTTATCATCTAAATAATCATATTTAGTATATTTATTGTAAATTTCAATTAAATTATTCATTTTTATATTATTTAAAAACTAAAAATATATTTTATTATAAAATCAATTTTTATGAATGTTATTTAATATTTATAAAAGGGTCCACATTTTAGAGAGGTTTTTCTGAGAATGTTAGTATTTAACTTAACAATTAATCAGATTCTTCATCCGATAAACATGAAAAGTCAATCTTGTCGGCATCTTGCTTCAAATCGATCATGAAATTAATCATTTTCGATTCTGAAGTAGGACAATTTAAAGATTGATCTTCAGTTCTTACAAGAAGAGTTCTACCACTTTCTCTCATTTTTTCGATTATTTCTCTAGTTCCCTTGCATACAATGACACGATAATCTGGATCATCGTAATACGATACCGATTCTATTTCAGAATCTTCTTCAGGAAAAGGAGGAACGGTGTAGTCTTGACTGTTTTTTTCGAAATTTTCAAATTCCAAGAAAACTTCTTTGATATCTTCTTCACATAAGAAGGAATCATTGTTATTCCGAACAATGTTCAGAATCAGCATGAATATTGCATATTTTCTTATTGATGAAATACTCAATATATCATTTTCAGGAACAAAATACTTTAAAACAAGTTGGAACAAGTCCTCTTTCTCTTCAAAGAGAGGAAGAAGTTCAATGAAAGATACTTTACTAGGTGAAGTATCTTTCATTGAAGTGTAGTGGTCTACCTTCAGACTCAGTTTCACTGAAAATTCTAATACTTTAGTTAAAATTTCATATAATTCAATAAAAATTTCACTCATCTTTCCACAATTTACCCCTTGGGTTATTTTAATATATAATTATTAAAATCTTTAAAAAATAACCATCATTTTTTTAAATTAATGTATTTAATTATTCTATTTTATAATTCTCTATGATAAATTCTTAATTTAATTTTTCTATCATATGTTGTCTTTTAGATTCAATATAATCTCTTATTTTAAAATATTCTTTTGGAATAGAATCTCTTGTTTCTCCAAACAACATATGTAGTTGTTTTATTTGTGAATCTGTTTGAGGCATCCTAACTTGTTCATGTGTTATATTACCAAATTTATCAATGTCTTCAGGAACAAGAGGTCTCATATGATGAAGTGTTTGAGCTTTATCAATTGCTTCTTCAGCTGAATATCCATATAATAAATGTAATATTATACATACTAATAAACCAGTTCTTCCATGTCCACCATAACAATGTATATATATTTTTTTTTGTTCAAAAATCATCATGTTACAAATATTTTCACAAATATCAATTATTTCTGTCAATTTTTCATAAGGAATAATTGTCTTATCTGTAAGACGTATTCTTTGTTTATTTATAGATGATGGTACAACATAATCTCCACCCTCTCTTCTGCAATTAATCATTAAATTAATGTTATTAGCATATAATATATCAACATCATAAGGACCGTCTGGAAAAGCACCACAACATAATAATCCTTCTATAATCCAATTTGATTCTAACATCGTTCTATTTTCTCCATCAATAATAGCTGATATTTCAATATCAGATGTATTACCAAGTAAAATAGGTAATTGAATTTTTGGAAAAATATTTATAGAAGAGTCTATATTCTCCTCAAGAGAATCTTCTGAATTTTCTATAACAGTCGATATTTCAGAAAGTATATCTGAAACAGTATCTTTAATCTCATAATCTAAATCTTTTAAGAACTCCATTTTTTTATTTTATTAGATATTTTTATAAAATAAAAATAAATAAAATCAATTTTTATATTTCTTTTAGGTCTGATCATGTTTGTTAAATCTTAAATAATTATTAAAAATTATTTTATTGATAATTTTTGACAATAGAATAATATGTAAATGAAGATTTTTTTCATAAATAGCTTAAACTAGAGCTACTTATTAAGGTTTAATTTTTTTATCATTTATATAATAAACAATAAAAAAAGTTAGTACTATTAAAATAGGTATTTGTCCTAAAAATTTTATTAGAGAACAAAATAAATATAATATAAAAAAAATTATTATATATAATGTTATAAATTTTTTATTGAAATATTTATCTTTTATATCTTGGTAATTCATATATATATGTTAAATATAATTTTTTAAAGTATATTTAACATATATAATTTCATAATATTTAAAATTAAATTATTTTTATAAAATGCGTGTAAATCATAAAAAAAAAATCTATGTATTAATTGTCCTCTCATAGCTCAGTTGGAAGAGCAATTGACTGTAGCAGTTTTTCATATATCAATAGGTCACGTGTTCGAGTCACGTTGAGAGGATATTTTTATTATAATTTTTATAGATATTTTTTATAAAGATTAATTATAATTTTTTATGATTTTATATCATACTTTACTACATTTATATTATTTCCATCATAATATCTTTTTAAAAATATTATAACTGATATACATATAATTGCGACTAAATATAAAAATATATGAATGTAATATCGTCGACTTATTGTTATAAATAAATAAATAAAAAATGATATAAACATACATATTAATGTAATATAGGGTATATTTGATGTTAGTTTTTCTTGAATTATTTCGTAAATTAAAGGTATAAAAGAAAATATAAATATAAAAGTTGCAAATAAAATTAAGTAATAATAAAATGTTTTATTAACAGATACCATATATACTAATATTATAAAAAATTTATATAAAAAATATAAATTTATTTTAAATCTCATATTTTTTACAAATATTATGTTCTTCATAATTAATATCTTCATTTTCTTCATCATATAATAATTCATCATCATCAATGCTAGAATGATTATCTTCACTAAATTCATCTTCAAATTCTTCCTCATAATATTCTTCTTGAGGATATTCATCTTCAATATTAATTTTTAATATTGAAGCTTCAATATATCTAGCAAACATCTGAATATGTCTATTAGAAATATCATGTCTATCACGAAATCTAATATTTACTATAAGACCATTTTCATCTTCTTTTTTTAAAATTTTACATTTTATTTCAGTATCTGAATAATAAACAGTAGCTTCTAATACTAGATCTTCTAATAATATTTCATTTATATATTCGACTCTATTATTTTTATTTATTTTTAATGGATTTTTTGAATAATAATAAACACTATCATTTTTATATCTAAGATTTGGTAAAAGAACATCACATTCTTTCATTCCATAAAGATTAAAACAGTTAATTATATCGTCGGATTGAAAAAATCTAGCCATTATTAATAAAATTTTATATAATAATTTATAAAAATAATTATAATAAAAAAAAATCAATTTTTATTGCATAATTAAACCGGATTTTGATATATATATATTTTTTAATGGTTTATCAGATTCATCTGTATCAATATTTTCAATTTCTTTAACAATATCAAACCCTTTTATAACTATTCCAAAAACAACATGTTTATTATCTAACCATGGCGTTTTTTTAGTAGTTATAAAAAATTGTGAATTATTTGTATTTGGTCCAGAATTAGCCATTGATAACATACCAGGTTGATTATGTTTTAAATTAAAATTTTCATCATCAAATTGTTCACCATATATACTATATCCTCCTGTTCCATCTTTTCTAGTAATATCTCCTCCTTGTATCATAAAATCTTTTATAACACGATGTATAATAGAATCTTGATATGATGGTTTTTTTTCATTAAAAATACCCATTGAACATAAATATCTAAAATTTTTACATGTTTTTGGAACTTCGTCATCAAATAATTGAATAATTATTCTTCCTATATATTTATCATCAATATTTATATCAAAATAAGGTTGCAATGAAGTATCTTCATAATTTATTGGCCTGTCTGTATCATATGCATCATATGAATTATCTTTATTTATAATTTCTTTTTCTTTATAAGATTCTATTTGTTTTATAGATTTATTTGAGAAAAAATATTTCCAAGTAAAATATGTTCCTCCTATAAAAGTAACTGAAATTAATAATATTATAAATAATGTTTTCGGATTCATAAATAATTATATTTATTAATAATTATTTAAGTATTAATTAAAACTCCATTTATGTCCGCAGTTTATACAATTAATAAATGTAGTCATTGGCTCATCACTACATCTAACTTGTAATTGATAATATGTACAATCTTTTTTAGGATCTTTACATCTTCCACATTTATACTCATTTGTTCTAGTTCCAACAGTTCTTGAATATAAAAATTCATCATTAGCAGTTTGTCTATCTAAATATTTTTTCCAATGATCTACATGAATTTCTTGTGGAGATAAAAATGCAATATTTGAAATGTCAAAATCTTGTTCATATATTTTTTTAATAAAATTAAAATTCTGAACATATGAATTTATATCTAAATTATTATAGAGAGAAATTATTTTATTTACATAAATTCTCTTAAAATATTTATTATTTAAATTTGTTTCAATACCTTTACCTTCTGTATTTAATAATGTATAATTATATATACTTTCTTCTATTTTGGTTGAAGTATTAATATCATTTAATAAACTATTAAATTTATTTATACATAATTCTCTTTCCATAATCATTTATATAATTAAATCTTTATATAAATAATATAAAAAAAAATTCATTTTTTATTTTAATATGTTAATGCAACAACCGTATTTATATAATTCATAATATTATTAGTTGGAACATTAACAATTGATACTATTTTATATGGAAGTTTTCCATATAATACTTTTTTTGTAACTTTATAATAATTTATTTTATATTCAAATAAATATACATATCTTCCAGTATTACCTCTAGCAATTGTAAAAAAACAATTAGGTTTATTTTGTAACATCTATAATATATTAATATTTTTATTTTACATAATTAAGTTAATAAAAATTGAAAGTGTTATTTTTACAAATAACTTATTATTACTATATTTTATAATCTAAAATGGAAAAAAAATACAACCATATTTCTTACAAACAAGCTTTATTATATAGAATACTTCGTGAAGAATGTAAAGAAAAAATTAATTCTTTAATAAAAGAATCACAAACAAGATGTTCAATGAGTAAATACTTTGTTGAAAATGATAACTCTCCTGGATGGTCTTTTGGATTAGATGAAGGTGATATTTCCGCATCTGGACGTATGATACGATTTCAATGTATTAATTGCCCAACATGTGGCGAATACATTGATAATTATGATATGTCTAAGTTACCAACTAAACTATTATGCAATGTTTTAGAACATCATAATAGTGTAATAAAAAATATGGGAATTTTATTTGTCAAACAAAATTTAAAATTATTTGATACAACTAAACAAAAATCTTATTTGTATCATGCTTCTTTACGTGCAATTATTCTAAGTGATAATCGACTAAATATATTTTTTAATATATTTACTGAATATATTGGAATATAATATTATCTATATTGATTTATAAAAAATAATAGTATTTATATAAAATATTAAATAACTTACTTCAATAATAATCTTAAAGAATGACAGAAAATGTTTATATTGAAGATTTAGAAATATTAAAAACTAAAAAATTAGTTTCTTTAGACCCATGTGCAAAGAGAATATGTTTATTAGATGAAACTAAAAATAATAATCTAAATTATAATACAATTCAAAGAAGAAAAGAAAGTATAAGAAAAAGAAAATATATTATCAGATTATGATAGTAAAACAGTATATTATGAAAAATTTAAAAAACATAAAGTTAATAATTTAGTATCTGATTTTTATCAAAATAAACTATTTAGAACACAAATATATTTAAGAAAAAGTGAAGATACATTTTTAAATAATATTGAAAAAACATATGGTAAAAAAGAAGATATAATATATGGGAGATTGGTCAAATCCTAAACATATGAAACATTTAATGCCTTCAAGTAATTTAGGATTAAAAAGATTATAAAGTATTAATGATAGATGAATATTGTACATCAAAATTATGTTCAAAATGCAATAAAGAATTAACACATTATACAATAAGTAAAAAAAGATATTGAAAATTATCAATTAAAAAATGTTGTAGTTCAGAAAACAAAATAACAACATTTTGGTACAGAGATGTAAAAGCATGTCTAAATATGCTAAAATTACCACATGAATGGATAAATACAAAATCAAGAAATGTATTATTTAGCATAACATAAAAAATTAAAACTTTAACTAAAATCATTTGTTTTTGGTAACCTTTTTCTAATTTTTCAAATATTTTTTTAATTATAAAAATATTTGAAATGTTAAAAGTTGTAAAATAGAGTTATAATATATAAATATTTTATATTATATATATATAAATGGATATTAAAATAATTATTAATTCTGTTCTTATTATATTTATATTACATATTATTATAATAAATATTAATTTTCATAAAATAATTGGTAAAAAAGAATCTAAAGAATCTAAAGAAAATTTTAATAATGATTCAAATGAAAATAGTATGAATTTTTTAACAAGTAATGAATCAAATGAAGATTTTAAAAAAAAATTATTAAAATATATACAACAAGATAATGAATTTCAAGAAAAAGAAAGTGAATTTGAAAATAAAAATATAAAGAATATTGAATCATCTAATACATATTTAAGTAATGATAATGAGCCTAATTTTGAATCAAATGTTGCAGATATAAGTAAATTTTATAAAATAAATTATGAAACTGAAATAAAATCTACACCAATAATGGAATTAAATAAGGTTGTTAAAGCAGATGAAATAAAAATAAATCAAAATTGTGATACATCTAGAAAATCAGAAGTTGTTCCTAATAATTGGTTATATAAAAATGAACTTCCAATGAATGGTGGTGAAATGAATGGAATATTTGGTTTTGATTCATTAGAATCTCAATTTGCAATTTATAGTCCAAATAAATTAAATATAGAAAATTCCAGTGATAATAATTTTAATAATATACCACATGATGATTTAAGAAAACCAATAGTATATGAAAATTAATTTAAGAGAAATGGGACAGTTTTTTCTTAAAGAAGATATAATTACACCTTTAATAAAGACATGATAATACTAAACTATATAAGAAGTATAATCTGTTATTTTATTGATTTTTTAAATAAAAACATAAAGAATAAATATAAAAATAATTTATTATTAGATAATTCAAAATTTCATCATAAGTAAAAGATTTTATAATAAATTCAAATAATATTTTTTTTATATATAATTATATATCATTTAGAAAATAATCCAATAAAAAAAGTCATCAAACTAGGCCTGGCCTATATACTTTTATTGATATATTAAATAAAAATAATTTATAATCATTTTTAACATTTAACCAACATGGCCAGACCTATCCTTAAGTTACTGACATTAAGTATAAAACCCCATTATAAAAACAAAATTTACTAAAAATTTTTATTATTTAATTAAGTATTTTTTTTTTATTTCTATTTATATACATATGAATATATTAAATACAATTATTGTTGGTTCTGGAATATCTGGAATTTTTACATTAAAACATTTAATAGAAGAAGGTAATATAAATGTATTAATTCTTGATAAAAATTTAGAACCTTTTGGTATATGGAATATAAATAATACACCAAGTGTTTTTATAAATACTTATGCAGTTTCTTCAAAATTATATATGACAATAAGTGATTTTCCTATTCCTAAAAAAACACCTGAATTTCCACATCATAGTTTAATACTAGAATATTATAAAAATTATGCAAAACATTTTAATTTATATCCTTATATAAAACAGAACTGTAAAATAATTTCTATTGATAAAAAAGACAATATATGGATTATAAAAACAACAGAAAAAATATATTACTCTTTAAATGTAGTTATTGCAACAGGAACAGTAAATGATTGTCCAAACATACCAGAAGATAAAAAATATAATAATTTTACAGGAGAAATATATCACAGACCGTTAAAATCGCAAAAATCGCAAATGCAATAAATACCATTTTTGTAAAGGATGGGTCAGATCCTGTATTATATTTTTTAATGGTTTGTTGTATTTTTTAAAAGAATATTTCTAGCTGCTTG
>Ga0247831_1003235_pt1 | contig 24314 bp, 18 predicted proteins | sample LaCruzMarch2015__9_FD_192406 | JGI IMG/M metagenome (GOLD analysis project Ga0247831, IMG submission 192406) | Freshwater microbial communities from meromictic Lake La Cruz, Castile-La Mancha, Spain - LaCruzMarch2015_1m | ecosystem: Environmental > Aquatic > Freshwater > Lake | place: Spain...
CCAGGCCAAGTATTATTAGCGTTATTAGGTGTGGCTGTACTTGAAGTATGAGTTGTTGTTGTAATACTATGAAACTCGGTCGCAGAGGAAGCAATCCCGACTGTTGCACTATTAATTGTAGATCCATAATCATACACATATTGAACTACATTACTAGTTTCATATAACCACACTTGAAAGTGCTTATCAGGTGAAGCTATACCGCAACAATTTGTTACCTCCCAATCAATAACCAATTTACGATTTGGGGCTGTACCGAAAAGCTGATAGCGTAACCCATTGCCATTGGTATATAAATCATCCCAAAAAGGCATCAATACTGGCATTACAGAAGCATTGGCAGGGAATGTGTTAGTAAATGTTGTAAATGCAGTTGCCCCTAAGCAAACAACACCATTGGTTGAAGCACTAAATTGAGTATAAGGAATTCCAGCAAATGTAAACGTAAACCCAATTGGGTTTAAAGCTGAAGCTTGATCATCTATACCAACACCAAATAATGTAGTACCTGCTGTTATATTTTCCAATGTAACAGAAGGATTGGTTGAGTAAATATAACTAGATGCTGGTTGAGCAAAAGCTTTTGAGGAAATAAAAAATATGGCAATTAAGCATAAAATTCTGTTCATGAGATTTGATTTAAGAATAAATTTTAAATTTTATAACGCTAAGTTAAACTATTTTTCATTAAAACAATCAACCCGCAGTATTAAACAGCGGGTTGACCTTATTTATTAATGTAATTGTTACTAATTCTTTCTAACAGGCTGTGCATAATCCAAGCCTTTACCATTGGTAATGTGGACCATATACATACCATCAGCAAGTCCTTGCAAATCTACTTGTGTTGTATTTGCACCTGCTGACAATTGCATGCTTACTACTTTTACAACACGTCCTGTAGCATCAGTAACCTTTAAAGTTGCACTAGTTGCTTTTGGTGTGTTGATGTCTACATTCATGATGCTGTTTACTGGATTTGGATACAAAGTCACCATAGTTTCGTTTCCGAAATAAACATCTACAACATTGCTATAGCTAGTTTTGCCATCTATATCATGTTGTTGCAAACGATAATAGTTATGACCTTGGAAAGGCGTTGCATCTGTATATCCATAATCCAATGGTGTTTCGCTAATACCATTATTCGCTTTGCTTGCAATTGCATTTGATAATGAAGTAAATGATCTACCATCTTTGCTACGTTCTACTACAAAGTGACTGTTGTTTTGCTCGCTTGCAGTTATCCAATTCAATTGTGAAGTACCATTAACGCTCTTACCTGTAAAGCTCAACATCGAAACTGGCAATGGTGCATTGACTGGATTTTGTGTGTGAAGATAAAAATAGGAGAATCCACTTACAGGGAAACATATAGTCCAAACAGATGAACTTGGATCGTAAGATGCATTGATTGCTGAGTTTGGTATTGCAGTAGCAGTATGACCTGGTGTATTCAAATCACCATTATCTACTTTAGTAACTGCGATGTTGCTCAAGTTTGCTGGACCACCGTTTGATGGAAGTAAAGGCCAACCTGTAAAGCCTGCATCTGCATTGTAATCTTGGAAATCTTGATCTAAATAGTATAAACAAACCATTGCAGTATCACTATTTGCAGCTGTGATTTGATAGGCACGATTCACATAAGGTTGACCATTGTGATAAGGTGTACTTGCAACAATGTCTTGGCAGGCTGAAACGCTACCTAAACTAATGCTATTATTAATATCAGTTACAGCTGCTATTCGGCGACAATCTGCACTTGAACGTATAGTATCTGACATGCCATCTGTAAATGTTACTGACGTACAACCATAATTTCCAGCATTTGAATAATATACAGGGAAAGTTCCTGCTTGTGCCGATATTAAACTTCCTGCAGGTTGAATATTGATATAAGCAACTGCAGTATCTGAACATACTGGATTAGTATTCGTGGCTAAAACAATGTACACAGTATCTGCTGTAGAAATCGAGGTTGGATTTGTAAAAGGTATTGTATAGCCTGGATCTGAATAATATAATGTATCAGTTCCAATTGGAGATGTGATAAATCCTAAATTTTGAGTAATATCAATACTGTTTGGAGCACACGCAAAACTCGTTATAACTGATGTTGGTAATTCAGGTTGAAAATTAACTTGTAACAATAAGCTATCTGTTGAAAAACAACCTGTTGCAAGAGAAACTTTACTATAAACAAAAAGTGAACTTGTAGTATCAGCAGTTGGATAAGGAACCGGTGAGAATAAACCTTGATCACCAAAATACTCAACAGTATCAACTACAGCAAAAGCAGAAACAGCTCCGTTCATTGTAGTCAAATCAAAAATTGCACTATTTGAACCAGGAGATGACTCACATAATGCTAAAGTATCTTGTACAACTTGCGGAACTGGATTGATCACTAAATTAACTGGTATTCTACAATTTGAACTGCCAGAACATGCAGCAAACCATGTATAGGTATTTGGTGTATTTGAGTTTGACAAGCCAGAACCAGTTGTAATCAAAGGATTAAATGGAGAGAAACTGTATAAGTTTATACCTCCAGAAGGCACACTGTACCACTCAAAACTTGCAGGTACATAAGTATAACGAATTTTCAATGTAGCTACTGTTAGGTTTGCACCTGCATTTAAAGTGTAACCATTTGTTGTTGCGTTACCTCCCCAAGTACTATGATAACCCATTTTCAAGGTATCGCCTGGACTTAAAGTACCCAAAATTACACCCACCGCATTTTGTAGTACAGCTGAATTATTTAACCATGTGTAATTAGAAGAACTTAACGCTGGATTCCCGACTAATGAAGGGTAAAATACATTTCCAAATTGGACTGGCATTGATCCATAAAATAACGGGAACCTTGTTTCGTTTGCCCAGCCACCAGCTGCTGTTGCTAAGTTGGTTACTGTATAATCACATATACCAATTGTTGAACCTAAAGGCAATGCTGGCAATGCAGCTTTTGCAAACAAAGCAGCTCCAGTAGGCAAAGTAGAAGTTGGTGTTGTCGTAGGTTGTATTTCGAAAGTTATCGTTACTGAATCTTGAATTGGTGTAGCACAGCCTGATACAGTCAAGCCCTGACCAAAAGGAATTGGACTATATTGACACAACTGGTAAGGAGCACCCGGCGTAGGTCTGAAGTTGATTTTGATAATCGGATTTTGTAAAGAATCATTGATTAAATTACCATTCGTAACACCAGAAATAGTTAAAGATGTATTCAATGAATAAGTTCCACCAGCATACATATTTACACCTGTAAAAATACCTGTGACCCCTGAACCACCATATGGCTGTAAAATACCAATGCCATTTCCTAAATTAATAGTGTATGGAACAATACCACTTGGGCCAGTTACGTTCAAAGTCAATTGTATTGGGTTAATAGATAAATCGATGATTTGTGAACCGTAATTACGTACTTGAACTGTAATAACTTGGTTTGCTGAATAACAGTTACCAGCAGGTGTAGTCATTGAAATCACAGCTGGATCGTGCGGTGAAGGTGGCAATAAATTAATTAAATACTCTTCTGTTTCACCATAAAAATAACTATTACATGGAGTAATTGTAGTCGCACTCAAATATCCATCAACTTGATTAATAACTCTCATTCTAGTTACACCTGGCAAAGCAGTTCCAGGAGGTGTAAATGTACCTGTTACAATAGCATTAGGTATTGAATTAATTGAGGTTAACCCTGAAAAATAAACTTCTTCACCTGGATCAGAAAACACAGAATTATGATTGTAATCGATATAAACTTTAACTGCACTTCCAAGACTAAATCCACTACAATTTCCTACCGTTACACTCAAGGGTTGAGCTAAACCTATGTATACAACAGGTGCTGGAACCGTAGCTGTAAAATTAGTTACCTGATTAGCAGTACCTGTGCCGACGCCCTGTGAACCAGTCAAAGGAGTTGCGCAAGTTGTTGTATTGTTCAAAGTACCCATTGTTACATTTAAAATTTCTTCATACTGATTGTTCGTTGCTGCTGAAATACAATAGCACGGAGATGTTGGACTCCAAGATTGAACTGTGACAGCTACAGAAGCAGACGTATCAAATCCTGAACTGCTTGAACAAGTCACTATACATCTATAATGAGTGGTTACACCAGTAGGTGGTTGTACAGAATAGTTAATCGTATTAGCACCTGCAATAACTGTCCAAGGGGCAGCATTGGTAGTGGAACTTAACCATTGGTATGTCAAACCGCCAACCAAAGAATTTCCTGTCAACCCAAAATTGACAAAAACACCCGGACAAGGATTTGCAGGTGATGCCGTTGCTGTTCCCGCAGTTGGATTTCCAGAGCAAGGCGTGTTTGCGTTAATTGTTATATTATAATCTTCATATTCACCGAAAGTAGCGATTGCGCATGATTCAGTTGATAGTGCAACACCAGCATATTTAGCAACTACACGCATTCTTCGTACACCTGGTACTGCAGTTAATGGAATAGTAATATTCCCTGAAAGAACGGTAGGTGAAGTTACAGCTGTAGGAGAATTGTAAACAAACTCACCAATGTCTGTAAATAAATTATTGCCATTAAAGTCAATCCAAATACCAATCCCTTGTTGGAATACAGTACTACCTGGGCGGCAAGTGAATGGATAAGCTAACCCTTGAATAACAGTCGTTGTTTGTGGATACAATAAATAGTCAGCAGCATTATCGCCACTACCTAAATTAGATATTGTATTAAATGTAAAATCATCGATGTAATCACCAGTAGCTCCTGTTACGCCTACTGTTGGTACACATTGTGCAAAAGCACGTTCTGAAAGAAAAAATAATGAAATTAAAGTTAATAGATAAAGTTTTTTATTCATAATAAGCAGTGTTTGGTTGTAAATATAATTAAAAAATACAATATCATTAAAATAACACTTCTCTTTTTTTTAACATTTTATTCCATTCATCGTTTTAATTTCCATTTTCACAGCCGTTGAACGACTATTTTTCTACTATATTTACAACCTTTAAGTAATTATAAATGAAACAATCCCTTTTAATTTTATTTATCTCAATGAGTTCTACATTATTTGCACAAGTCAATAATCCTCAATTTAGAAATCCTCAAACAAAAAAAGAAAACGTACAAAATGAGTATTTTGGCAAAACGATTCAGGATCCTTACCGCTGGTTAGAAGATGACAATTCTCTTCAAACTGCTGAATGGGTTAAGATGCAAAACAACTTAACACAAACTCATTTGAACGAAATTCCTAATCGGAATATAATTCAAACACAGATGAGATCACTTTGGAACTACACCAAATACAGTAGCCCATTTAAAGAAGGGGAATACTATCTTTTTTATAAAAACGAAGGCCTTCAGAATCAAAGTGTTTTATATATTCAAAAAGGATTAAATGGAACGCCAACAGAGTTTTTAAACCCTAATACAATTAACGCAAATGGAACCTCCTCTTTAGGGAGCATTTCATTATCTAAAAAACAAACCTATTGCGCCTATAGTGTATCCAATGCAGGAAGCGACTGGCAAGAAATTTACATTATGGATGTAGCTTTTAAAAAACATTTAAAAGATACGATTCGATATTCAAAATTCTCAGGCATTTCCTGGATGGGCGAATCTGGATTTTATTATAGCGGATATGATAAACCAAAAAATGAATCGGAAAAATATTCTGCCAAAACTGAGTACCAAAAAATATTTTTTCACAAACTTGGAACCGACCAATCAAAAGATGTTTTAGTATACGAAGATAAAGAACATCCACTTCGTTACAAAAGTGTTGGTTTGTCTGAGGATGAAAGATGGTTATTATTAAGTCTTTCAGAAGGTACAGATGGAAGTGAACTTCATTTTAAAGATTTGAAAAATTCGAATCAATCATCATTTAAACTTTTATGTAAAGGCTTTTCAACTAACCAAGATTTTGTAGATGTAATTGATCAAAAAATGATTATCTACACCAATTGGAATGCACCTAATTACCAATTGGTTCAAATAGATCCAAATCAACCTGATGAGAAAAATTGGAAGACATTTATTCCACAACAAGAAAACAAATTAGATGCAGTATCTCGTGTTGGTGACAAATTATTTTGCAGTTATTTAGTCAATGCTTGTTCTAAGATAGATGTGTATACTTTAACAGGGAAATTTTTATATACAGTTAATCTACCTGGACTAGGTACTGCCAGTGGTTTTCATGGTTCGCCAAAAGACAACCTTACTTTTTATACATACACATCTTTAAATACCCCACCGACAATTTATAAATATGATATTGCAACTAATCAAAGTGAATTGTTTAAAGAGCCAAAACTAAGCAATACACTATCTTCCACTACTGTAGAACAAATGTGGTTTACAAGTAAAGACGGCACCAAAGTGCCTATGTTTGTTTACCACAGGAGTGATGTCGATTTAACCAATGGTCCACATCCTGTATTGATGTATGGATATGGCGGATTTAATATTCCACTCACTCCAAGTTTCAGTATACCTATTAGCTACTTTGTGCAGCATGGTGGAATATATGTCATGGTCAACCTAAGAGGTGGTAGTGAATTTGGCGAAAAATGGCATCAAGCAGGCATGCTCGAAAACAAACAAAATGTATTTGACGACTTTATAGGTGCTGCTGAACATTTAATCAAAGAAGGCATTACAACATCAGACAAGCTAGCAATTCATGGCAGAAGCAATGGTGGATTATTGGTTGGCGCATGTATGACTCAACGTCCTGATTTATTTAAAGTTGCCTTACCTGGAGTTGGTGTTTTGGATATGTTGCGTTACCACAAATTTACTGTTGGATGGGGCTGGGCTGTAGAATACGGAAGTAGCGAAAACGAAAAAGATTTTAATTATTTGATCAAGTATTCGCCTTTACATAATGTAAAAAAAGGCATCAAGTATCCAGCTACGATGATTACGACGGCAGACCACGATGATCGTGTTGTACCAGCTCATTCATTTAAATTTGCCGCTACATTACAAGATAATAATTCAGGAGAAACGCCTATGCTCATTCGAATTGATACACAAGCTGGACATGGTGCAGGCAAGCCAACATCTAAACAAATTGATGAATGGTCTGACATGATTTCATTTACGATGTACCATCTTGGGATGCAATTGAAATTCTAACTTTATATATTCAATGGGTCTAAATAAATACACCATATTATTGATGCTTTTTTGCAGTTTAATTTGCAACACAAATTTAGAAGCACAATCGATCGAAACTGCCAAATTGCATATTTCTAATTTATGTAGTCCATCCATGGCAGGAAGAGGATATGTTCAACAAGGTGTAAATGTTAGCGCTGATTATTTAGCCAATCAATTTCAATCGCTGAGATTACGAAAATTTACTTCGAGTTATTTTCAAACCTATTCGTTTGATGTAAATACACACCCCTATCCTATTCAATGCAAACTAGATGGACAAACCAAACAAGTTGGATTGGATTTTTTAGTTGATCCTACTACAGCATCTCTTCAAGGCAAATATGCTTTGATCCATTTTAATATGCGCGATTCTTTGGACAAAATTTTATTGTATAAAAAAATAGAAAAAGGGTTTAACCAAAATCATGCATTGGTATTGCATTATGGTAGTAAACGTGGTAGTGCAGATGTATTGGATTCATTTAAAAACTATCGCCACTTCCCTTCTTGTATTATTTATACAGAAGAAAAAAAAATGACACATTCAATTGGACGAAAAATTGATCCTATTCCGTCTTTGATTTTTATGGATAGTGTCATTGCTCAAAAAGAAAACATAGATATTTCTGTCAATAATTCGTTTGTCAATAATTTCGAATCGAAAAATATCATAGGATATATTAAAGCGAAAAAATCTGATTCGTTTGTTGTATTTACTGCTCATTACGACCACTTGGGCAAACAAGGCGATGCGGTATTTCCTGGAGCAAGTGACAATGCAAGTGGAACAGCAATGTTACTGTACCTTGCTGAGTATTTTACTAAAAACAAACCCAAAGACAATATGGTGTTTATTTTATTTAGTGGCGAAGAAGCTGGATTACTAGGTTCTGAATACTTTACTCAAAATCCAACTTTCCCTATTGAAAAAATTAAAATGCTTGTCAACATAGATATTATGGGCGATGCAGAAAAAGGTATCACTGTCGTCAATGGAGAAACATTTAAACAAAAATTTGATCAGCTTGTAGCCATTAATGCTAAAAACAATTACATACCAGAAATCAAAATTCGCGGTAAAACTAAAAATAGTGACCACTATTATTTTTCAGAAAAAGGGATTCCCTCATTTTTCATTTATTCCAATAGCGGGAAGGGATTTTACCACGATGTATTTGATCAAGCAAACACCTTAGCTTTGACTAATTTTGAACAAGTTGCAAAACTATTAATCGATTTTACATTAAAGCAATGATAGACTGCGACTACATTTATATCAATAATTCTATTTATTAAAAAGAATATTTTACTTTTATACCCTCAATTAAAAAATATAACGAATGGCATACAACTTATTAAAAGGAAAACGCGGAATTATTTTTGGTGCATTAGATGAAAAATCAATGGCTTGGCAAATTGCATTGAAATGCCATGAAGAAGGCGCTACATTTACATTGAGCAATGCACCTATTGCATTACGCATGGGCAAAATCAACGAATTGGCAAGCTTGTGTGGTAATGCAGAAATTATTGGCGCTGATGCGACTTCGACAACCGATTTAGAAAATGTTTTCACTAAAAGTATGGAAGTTTTAGGCGGAAAAATCGATTTCGTTTTGCATTCAATTGGGATGAGTCCAAATGTGCGCAAAAGCATTCCCTACACAGATACAAATTATGACAACTTTTTAAAAACTATCGACATTTCGGCCTTATCTTTTCACAAAGTATTGCAAAGTGCTATGAAACTTGATGCATTAAACGAATGGGCTTCTGTGGTTGGACTGTCGTACATTGCTGCTCAACGTACTTTTCCTGGATACAACGACATGGCAGATACCAAGGCTATTTTGGAAAGTATAGCACGTAGCTTTGGATACCATTATGGTATGCACAAAAAAGTTAGAATCAACACCATTTCTCAGTCGCCTACCCCAACCACTGCCGGAAGCGGCGTAAGTGGCTTCGATGCATTTTTTGAATATGCTGATAAAATGTCTCCATTAGGAAACGCAACTGCCGAAGAATGTGCTAATTATTGTTTGACTTTATTCTCTGATTTGACACGTAAAATAACTATGCAAAATTTATTTCACGATGGAGGTTTCTCATTCACAGGTGTAAGCATACCTTTAGTAGAACAGATAATTGCTTCAAAACAATCCTAAGATGAAACGTATCTTGTTATTTAGTTTGATTTGCTCTTTTATTCTATTAGAAAGTTGTGGCAAAAAAAAGGTCTTTCAAACTCGTTACATTACTTATAGCGCAAATAAATCATATACTGGAACTCATGATACAGCAGGTTTATTAGCAAATGTTTATTTACAAGAAGTAACAGATGCTATTGAATTTCAATTGGATATGAGTGGCACAGATGCAACCAAGGAATACATTTTAGCTATACATGAATATGACCCAAATACGACATTTGGTTATAATCCTACTGCAACCTATGTATTAGGGAAAATTATAAATAATCTACCTGCTACAAAGGAAATTGCGGAAACTGATTTCAATACATTTACTCAGGAATTTAAAGGTTACTTCATTGTCCAAGACCCATCAAATCCTAGTTTAGACACATCTTCACTATTAATTTATGGCAAAATTGGAAGCGATTGGTAATTACATTTGATGTGGTGCATCTATCCCTAAAATTTTCAATCCATAGGAAATGACATGTTGAGTCAATTGACAAATTTTAAGCCTTGTTATTTTAGCACCTTCAGTATCAGCTTTTAGGATAGAATGATCCACTAAAAAACTGTTGAATTCTTTTGCAACTTGATATATTGTATTGCTTACCATAGCTGGGTTGTATTCCTTGGCTGCTTGTACAAGCACCGATGGAAATTGCTCTAAGCTTCGCAACATTTTCATTTCAACAGCTGTCAATGTATAATCTTGAGTAGAATCTAAATTAAGGCCTTCTGCTTTGCGTAAAATAGACGAAATACGTGCGTGCGTATATTGAACAAATGGTCCAGTAAAGCCATGAAAATCAATACTTTCCTCGGGGTTGAATATCATTTTCTTTTTGGGATCAACACGCAATAAATAAAACTTCAAAGCACCCATACCTAAAGTAGCATAAAGTTTTTGTAATTCCGCTGAAGAAAATCCATCCACCTTACCTAATTCTTCTGTATTTTTTTGTGCAATTGAAATCATTTCATCCATCATATCATCTGCATCTACAACTGTCCCTTCACGGCTTTTCATTTTACCACTAGGCAATTCTACCATGCCATAAGATAAATGATAAACGCCATCAGCAAAAGGCTCACCTAATTTTTTTAAAATTAATTTGAGTACTTGCATATGGTAATTTTGCTCATCGCCAATAACATAAATGGACGAATCCATTTTATAATCTGAATATTTTAAAATAGCAGTGCCAATATCTTGGGTCATGTATACTGATGTACCATCTCCACGTAACAATAATTTTTGATCAAGGCCATCTTCAGTTAAATCAATCCAGACGGATCCATCTTCTTTTTGAAACAAAACTCCATCTGCTAAGCCTTTCTTTACAACATCTTTACCAGACAAATACGTATTACTTTCATAATACATTTGATCAAAATCTACGCCTAATCTCTCGTACGAAACTTTGAATCCTGCATATACCCAATTGTTCATCATCGTCCAAATACGAATAGTTTCGGAATCACCAGCTTCCCATTTTCGCAATAACTCCTGAGCTTGTTGCATGATAGGTGCTTGTTTGGCTGCATCATCTTCATTTACGCCTTCGGCTTGCAATGCTGCAATTTGTTCTTTGTAAACATCATTGAATTTTACATAATAATCCCCGACCATATGATCACCTTTGATTCCAGTTGATTCTGGCGTTGCACCATTGGCATACAATTGCCATGCAATCATACTTTTACAAATATGAATTCCTCTATCGTTGATTAAATTGGCTTTAATAACTTCATGACCAGTCACTTTCAATAAATTACTGAGTGCATACCCTAAGAATATATTTCGCAAATGACCAAAATGTAAAGGCTTATTGGTATTGGGCGAAGAATATTCTACCATAACTTTTTTACCATTCAATGGAGAATTCCCAAAAGTTTGATTTGCATATTGTCCATTTAGAAAACCAGCAAAACAAGATGGTTTCAATTCTAAGTTCAAGAAACCTTTAATGACATTGTACGACTGAAACAATTCACTGCTATTCATAAGTGAAGCCCCTAGTTCATTTGCTATATCATCAGGTTTTTTACCCAATAATTTCGAAAAAGCAAACGTTACCAACGTATAATCTCCTATGAATTCAGGTTTGGTTTCATTAATCAAAATTTCATCAATAGCAATTGATTTTTGATACTGTTGTTGAAGGGCAACCTGAACAGCTTCTTTGATAGAAAGGACAAATGACATAGTTATGAATTAAGTCCGCGAAACTACAATATAACGATGTAACTATCAACCCAGTTTTTCTGACACTTCTTCATGAAGGATTGAATTGAAGAAATAATAATCTTTGATTTCAAACATTCTTTAGTTTTCTTAAAAAAGTAACACTATACATAGACTCATTTCAAATAATCCAATTAAAAACCTGCTTATATCAATTTTAGGCATATTTACATTGGGACTTCTTTCATTCATCAAAATTCTTTTTTTGATTTAATCAAATCACGTAGCTTTGTTCCATATGAAAAAACTCATTCTAAGCCTTGTGACTTTGTCTATTTTATTTGCATCTTGTTCAACAGATTTTAAAGTTGGTGCAGATTACAAAGAAATTACAACCATATATTGTCTTTTATCAAAATCTGATACTGCTCAATATGTCAAAATCACAAAAGGTTTTTACGATGAGAAAATGGACAATTTGGTGCTTGCACAAAATCCAGATACCTTGTATTTCAATAATTTAGACGTCAAAATGGAAGAACTGAACAATGGTAACATTACAAATGTTTATCCTTTGACGCGTGTAAATTTAAATTTGGAAGGTTATACTAAAGAACCCGGTGTATTTGTAGATTCTCCCAATTATGCTTACAAACTTAAACAAACATTGAACCCACAAAGATTATATAGACTTCGTGTAAAAAATATAACTTCTGGCAAAGAAATAATAGGCGAAACCTCCATTATTGACGATACCCCAAACTCTTTTTCAATCACTAATCCATTCACAGCTTTTGACAAACTTAATTTTAGTGACCCCACAAAAAATTACACTTTTGCTTGGAACGGCCCTAGCAATGCCGCATTTTATGATGTGGTGATTCGTTTTCATTATGAAGAATATAATACAAACACTTTATTGTCAACTCAACTTTATAAAGACGTTCCAGTCGTTAAAAATGTAACTAAAGCTGGTGCTGTTGCAGTACAAATGGAGAATAAAGCATTTTACAATGCATTAGTAAGTGCTTTAGGTGCACCATCATCAAATATAGTTCGCCGTGTAGACACGCCAGATTTGTTAATCTTAGCAGGAGGACAGGTATTGAAAACATATGTAGATGTCAATTCAGCACAAGGAGGAATTACATTTGATCAAATCAAGCCTATTTATACCAATTTTGTAGGTGATGATGTCATGGGAATAATTTCTACTCGTGTAACGAAAAAGATGATTGAAATTCCTTATACGGAATCTACGTTTGATTCAATCATAAATGGACAGTACACTAAAAATCTGAAATTTGTAAGTAAATCACTCAATTAAATTATTGCTTCAAAAGAAATGACATCAATGTCAAATCAATTGGCTTAGTAATTTTAATGTTTGCTTCATCCCCCTCTACTAAATTTATTTCCTGACCCAAACCTTCCAATACAGTAGCTTCGTCGGTAAATTGCTCATGGTACTCCTGTTCAAAAGCTCGCTTGATTAACTCAATATCAAATACTTGAGGCGTTTGAATAATTTTATATTTTGATCGGTCAACAGCCCTATTCTTTGTCAATTCTACTTTTCGCAAACTATCTTTCAAATCTATACATGGAATTGAGTTGCCATCTGATGATGCTTTTGAATATAATCGCAAAAGCATCTCTTTTGAAATAAATGGGCGAACAGCATCATGTATAAAAACAATTCCTTGGTTTGGTATTGACATTAATCCATTTTTAACGGAATGAAAACGCGATTGTCCTCCTTCAACATATTGAATAGATTGAGCAGAATGAATATTTGCCAATACCGATTTACCATGTTCAATATAATCTTTAGGAAGAACAACAATAATTTGTATTTCGGGAAAAACGGACAAGAACGATTCAATGGAATAACAAATTACAGGTTTGCCATTTAAGTCAAGAAATTGCTTTGGTATTTGACTTTGCATTCGAGTTCCACTTCCTCCAGCAACTATAATTGCATATTTCATAACTGTAAAAATAATAGAAATAACGATTTCAATAGAAATTCTTATTGAATCAAATTAAAATCTATAGTACTAAATGAAGATACAATGCTTTTTTCGAAAATTCAAGCAATATCAACCGCAATAAGTAAGCATGTCTGAAATCAATTGATCTTTATTGAGTTTGTTTTTTACACAAAATCTTTTATATAGAAGTCTGAAATGTTTGGCTCGATCGGATAAATCCATTTCATTGCATTCATGCATCACATTTAAAGCATGTTTAATATATAATTCATTATTGATATTGTTCATAACAAGCTTCTTTTCTACAATTCCAGATAGGCCAAAGTAGCTCAATGAATAAACCAAGAAATCGTCGTAGGTGTAGTTGAATGTGTTCATTTCAAACCGATTTAATAGCATAAAGCTACTTAACAGTTGTTATAACAACAAACTTTTTTATCATTTATTTATACATTAATAATTTCATAATATTGCATTTAGTAAATTGTGAATAAAAACGGCATTAAACAAAAAACGAAATGATATACATTTGCACATGCTTGTAGATTTTCCAATACAAAACGAAAAAGAAACCAGAGCCGGATTTGGTGAGGGTATTCATGAAATTGCTAAACAAAATGAAAACGTTGTAGCTTTGACTGCTGACCTCGCTGGCTCGTTAAAATTAAATGCTTTTATAAAAGATTTTCCTGAGCGTTTTATTCAATGTGGCATAGCAGAAGCCAATATGATTGGCATAGCGGCTGGTATGACTATTGGCGGTAAAATCCCTTACACTACTACATTTGCTAACTTTAGTACATCTCGTGTGTATGATCAAATCAGACAAAGTGTTGCTTATAGTGATAAAAATGTAAAAATATGTGCATCTCACGCTGGGTTGACCCTTGGAGAGGATGGCGCAACACACCAAGTATTGGAAGATATAGGCATGATGAAAATGTTACCTGGTATGACTGTTATTGTGCCATGTGATTTTAATCAAACCAAGGCTGCAACAATGGCCATTGCTTCGTACGAAGGTCCTGTTTACTTGCGTTTTGGACGACCAAAGTGGCCTAATTTCACTCCGCTAGATGTTCCTTTTGAAATCGGTAAAGCACAACATATCAATGAAGGTAATGATGTCAGTATTTTTGCTTGTGGGCATATGGTATATGAAGCCATGAAAGCTGTTGAACAATTGGAGAAGGAAGGCATACATTGTGATTTAATCAATATCCATACAATTAAACCATTAGATGCACAAGCTGTTATAGCTTCAATCACTAAAACCAATTGTATTGTAACTGCAGAAGAACATCAAAAAAATGGCGGATTGGGAGATAGTATTGCACAAGTTGCATCACAAAATCATCCTTGCCCGCATGAATATGTTGCTGTACAAGATACATTTGGTGAAAGCGGTACGCCAATGCAATTACTTGAAAAATATGGTTTAACTGCAGAAGCAATCATAAAAGCGGCTAAACTAGCTATCTCAAAGAAACGTTAAAGTTGAACGTTTAACCCCTATTTTAGTACTATTTGTCTAAAAAAACTGTTAATGTAGCAAATCAAGTCAAAGAATTCACTAAATTTGAATTCACTACTATTTAAATCAAAGGGACAAAACAAATTGAGAAAATTTATTTACATATTGCTGACCTTATTTTTGATGCAAACAACGTTTGTTTCTTCTGCGATAGGTATCAATGAAAATGAATCAGAATCAACTACGACATCCAAAACAGACCGATATATTCGATTTGTTTATGACCAAATCAAATTTGGAAAAAATAGAAAATTAAATTTCGAGGTATTCAGCAAAGCTTTTTACGGTTATTTAAACATGCAAGAAGATGGCTTATTGGTTCCAAATGCATTATTGACGGTTTGCGACTTTACACTTTCAAGTAATTTAAAACGACTTTGGGTCATTGATTTAAAATCTAAAAAAATCGTTTTCAACACCTTGGTAGCTCATGGTCAAGGTACCGGTGAAGAATTTGCAGTTGCTTTTTCTAACACGCACGAATCACATCAATCAAGTCTTGGTTTTTATACTACTGGCGAAACTTATGAAGGTAACAATGGGTACTCATTAAAATTAAATGGTAAAGATGGCCAATTTAATAGCAACGCATATGACCGTGCTGTAGTAATCCATGGAGCTGAATATGTAAGTGATGATTACGCAAAAGCAAACAAACGCATTGGTAGAAGTCATGGTTGCCCAGCTTTACCTGTTGATGTAGCCCCTAAAATTATAGATAAAATCAAAAATGGACATTGTTTGTTTATTTACCATACTTCAAACAATTACCTATCATCTTCTCGTTGGATAAAGAGTAAACTAAAATCATTACCTCAAGAAGCGGACATGATGGACATCAATTTACCTGTTCAGAATAATCCACGTTATGTTGCTTCAGCTGCAAATAATACCAATAAAAGTAAAATTGCAAATACTTCTGAGCAAGATTCAAAAGAAGAAGAAGTTAAAGATCCAACTGAAGAACAAGTGTCTGCTGGCGATAAACAAAACTTCAAAGTAGATGTCCAAACAATTACGATTAAAAAATCTGATTTGCCGAAAGATCATATTTTAAATTCGACTTCTGCTAAGTAATTCATTCCTTTCAATTTAATCACCCATCATTTAGATATTATTAAAATTGCATGTATATTTATCCGTGCAAATCGCCTTATTTATACTGTATTTCCTTTTGTTTAGCGCTATTTTTCATGCGTTTAAATTGAATAAAAACACAGGATTACCTTCGATTTTACTCATAATTATATTTGGAGTAAAGGTCGTTGCATCAAGTGTGAATCTTTATTTTCACAACAATATCTTAAGCCATAGCGATGTGTCATTTTTTCATTGGCAGTCAATTGGCGAATTGCAAACGTTCAAAACAAATCCAAAAGCATTTTTAAACGAATGGCTCTTCAACTGGGGAGAAGCAGAAGGAAGACTTAATTTTTTCAAACGAGAAAACAATCCTTTTTGGAGCAATCTCGGCTCATTATTCCATGGAAAATTCATGGTACTTTCCAATATCTTGTCTTTCGGTCATATCTATGTCAATGTAATCTTTTACAACGTGTTTTTCTTTTGGGGGCAACTTCTATTATATAAAACGTTTTACCAGCTGCAACCTCAGAAGAAATGGCTTTATTTAGTCAGCATTTTCTTTATCCCATCTGTTTTATTTTGGTGTAGTGGTATTCACAAAGATGGCTGGATATTGACAGCTATTGGGTTTATTTGCTATTTCGGATTAAAATATAAAAACACATTTTCTATCCAAGCACTTTTAATTGTATTGATCAATTTATGTTTACTTTTTATTATTCGATACTTCTATTTTTTATGTTTTCTACCTCCATTATTTCTGTGGATTTTTTCGAAATACACCCATCAAAAAATGCGTTTTTTCTTGTTGAGCTATGTGTTATTTTTTACATTATTTTTTACACTGCAATACATTTTTCCAAGTTTAGATCCTATGCAAATAGTTGCCAACAAACAATCTGATTTTCTGACACTTAGCGGCTTTACTGATATATATTTACCCAAACTTGAAAATTCCTTTTGGAGTTATATCCAATGCTTACCCTATGCTTTATATCATATTTTATTGCTGCCCAACTTTTCAATTCATGATCCGATCAGATATCAAATTGCTGCCCTAGATTCTTATCTTATTTTCATCACTATTTTAGTTGCTTTTCGATTTATCAAGAAAACTCATTTAAATACAAGCTATTACCTTTTCTTACTTTTCTTTTCTATAAGTATATATTTATTTATAGGTTTTACCATTCCCAACGAAGGAGCATTGGTTCGTTATAAAAGTGAATTTACAGCATTGCTTATTCCCACATTAATTGCATTGAGTGAGATTCCGTTTTTAAAACGGTTTTATGTTGCAGACCACCAAATTAATTAACTTTAAAAAGACCGTATTTCAGAATACAATAAATAGCTCGGAATCCATCTTTAGGCCCAATTTTCTTGCCTTCTTCGTAGGTTCTTCCATAATAAGAAATGCCCACTTCATAAATGCGAATCCCTTTGATACGAGAAATTTTTGCCGTAACTTCAGGTTCAAATCCAAAACGATTTTCAACCAAATGTAATGACTGAAATATCTCCCGCTTCATCATTTTATAACATGTTTCCATATCAGTTAAATTTAGATTAGTGAACATGTTTGATAAATTAGTCAAAAATTTATTTCCGATACTATGCCAATAAAATAAAATACGATGTGGCTTGCCTCCCATAAATCGAGATCCATAAACTACATCCGCAAATCCATTTAAGATTGGTTTCAACAAGATATTATATTCTTCTGGATCATATTCTAAATCCGCATCTTGTACTACTATATAATCCCCAGTGGCTTTCTTTATACCTGTATGTAATGCAGCGCCTTTGCCAGCATTAACTTCATGTTTAAAATACGCAATTGGCAAATCTGGATTATTTTTTTGGTAATTGAAAATGGCTTCTTCCGTATTGTCTTTTGAACAATCATTCACAATAATAACCTCTTTTATGAGGCCCCCAATCAATTGTACAGCTTTCACTTTATCCAAAATTCGATGAATTGTAGGACCTTCATTGTAAGCGGGTATAACGATACTCAGTTTCATAATTTTATTGAAGTTGCTAAGATAAGTATTCTTTATCTTTACTTTCTAAAAAAACAAAGAAATGAGCCAACTCGTCAACGAATTTAATGAATATAGAGAAAAAATGAATGAAGTCATCCTTGGCAAACAAAATAAAGTACTGGGAAGATTGTTTAACCTCGACACCAACACCTATATGGATGGCGCTTTGCCAGTCAAAACTAAAGAAATGCTTGGACTTGTAGCATCAATGGTGCTCCGCTGCGATGATTGCATCAAGTACCATGTCGGAAAATGTTATGATTTGGGAGTCACTACAGATGAGTTGTATGAAATATTTGCCGTAGCTAATATTGTCGGTGGGACAATTGTTATTCCTCATACACGCCGTGCGGCAGAATACTGGGAAGAATTAATTGCAGCTAAATAAACCCAGATTCAGCATTAGAAATACTGAAACGATTAAGTATTTGTAAATCAGCTTTTTACAAAACCTGACAACAAATACTAATTCGGGATAAACCCATCTAACACACTATCCTTTTCCTGGGTAAAAGTCTATTGTGTAAAATGGGTTAAAATGATGAATAGGCTATGGTAATTCACCTTCCTATTCATCATTTTTCAAATTAAATTATATAAATCTTATACGATATCAATATCAAAGTTGACTAAGTCAACAAAATAATTGAGTCTTGTCATGATTTCTTCAGTATTGATTTCTTTAAGTCTTTCAGTACCAAATTTCTCTACCACGAAACTAGCCATAGCAGAACCAATGATAATAGCTGTTTTCATGTTTTCAAATGAAATATCTTTTGTACGAGCCAAATGACCAATGAAGCCTCCAGCAAAGGTATCTCCAGCCCCTGTAGGATCGAAGACTTCTTCTAAAGGTAATGCTGGTGCAAAAAACACATGCTTCTCATGAAACAATAAAGCACCATGTTCTCCTTTTTTAATAATCAAATACTTCGGCCCCATAGCCATGATCTTTTGAGCCGCTTTCACTAAAGAATATTCGCCACTCAACTGACGCGCTTCAGCATCATTGACCATCAACACATCTACTAACTTGATTGTTTGCAACAAATCATCCATGGCTATATCCATCCAAAAATTCATGGTATCCATGATGATAAGCTTAGGACGTTTAGTTAATTGGGCAATAATTTTTTGTTGTAAAGAAGGCATTAAATTGCCCAGCATTAAAAACTCACAATCTTGATAGCTATCTGGTACTTTGGGGTCAAACTTAGCCAATACATTTAAGTCCGTAACCAATGTATCTCTGGTATTCATATCCATATGGTATTTACCACTCCAAAAAAAAGACTTTTCGTCTTTCAATACTTCAACACCATCAAAAGCAACGCCTCTTTCTTGCAAAGAATCGATTTCCTCTTGTGGAAAATCTCCCCCAATAATCGATATTTGTTTGATCGATTTGGTAAAGTGCGAAGCACTCCAAGCAGCATATGTAGCAGAACCACCTATGATTTTATCTGTTTTCCCGAAGGGCGTTTCAATAGCATCAAAGGCCATTGTACCAGCTATAACTAGTGACATAGTTGTAAAAATTTGTGTGCAAAGGTATCTTAAGCCAAGCGGAGTTCAAACTTTTTGATTAGAAAAGAAATGGAAAGTTAAATACCCCCACAATAAAGTTATATACTTCATGAAATCTATACTCTTTTCTGTTAAATAAAGAAACCATATATCAAATTTATAAATATACAAAATCAATTTAGGGTTCATTTGAACTTAAAAAAATCAATGTCCCAATTTTTGACTTAAATATAGGGATTCTCAAAAAAAAAATTGTTAACTCCACAACTCAAGATTGCCATAAATTCCAAGACTCATAAACTTGTGTCCAAAGTAAATAAAGCCCTAGATTTATTACAATTGTAAATATTATCTTAATCATAAAATTATTAATTTCAGACTTTGAATAACAAATCTTCCATATAGAAAGTGTAACCAAAAATGAAGCTAAAAAAGGAAAACTTAGCCCTTGTTTATCTCTAACTTCTCCATAATAAAATGTGCTACCATAGTATAGTTCATACCATTGAAGAATTGCTATCGAAAGTGCAGAAAATATATAAATTGCCAACGCATAATTTTCCTTTAAAAATTTATCTAATGCTATTAATAAAAAAACACTTAAAAAAATTAATTTCAATACAAATAAAGCAATTGAAATTGCTATTATTCCAAGATTATTATCATAAGTAAAATATGGGTTCTCGATTCGAGAATTGTTATAAATCAAATTAAAAAAATAATAGCAATGACCAACTACACTGATTAACGTTAGTGTTGCAATTACAGTTTCAACGATATTTATCTTAGATTTTTTCAGTGAAATATACTCTTTGTTTACCTCGCTATATCAGTTCAATTAAAACAAAAAACTACTACTGTATTAATTTACCACTTTTCAATATTTGACCTTTTGAACCTCGAACGATGTAATAATAAACACCTGTATTTACATTAAGTTGAACAGTTTGCTTACCTGATTTCATTTGATCTGTGAGGATAGTTTGACCATTATTCGCAAAAATTTCAAGCGAACATAAACTATCAAAACCATCGTAAGTCAAGTTGCGCCCATTTGAAAAAACATTTCCTACTTCTTTAGTCAAAGGATTTAGTGTTGTTGCAATATTTGTAATTTGGATTGTATCAGTCACAGTATTCGAACGACAAGTATCCCACAATGCGGTTAATGAAACCACATAATTCCCTACAGCTGTATATATATGTTGCGGAGATGTTTGTGTACTTGGCGCAGATCCATCGCCAAAAGTCCATATTGAATTGTTTGAGCGCAATGATAAGTTTGTAAATGTAGCAGTTGCTCCAGCTATGTTAGTTGCAAATGCTGCTTGAGGTAAAGTTCCGGCATGTTGCCAGTTTTCCAAACTATCTAAAATTGTTTCCGAAGCGACAGTTTGTATGGTAAACAATTCTATGGTTGATACGCCTGCAGGCGCATATTGAGCACCGACACATGATTTTCCAAATAGAGTTGTATAAAAAGTACAAGCAGCCAAATAAGTTCCTTGAATCGAAGGATGTGACTCATCAGGATTGTACAATTCGACTAAGGGATAAGCTGCGCGGTAGTTTTGCCAAACTACACCTACAGGGGCGCATGTTGTATTATTGCTATCGCTCATTTCCAAATAACTTTCTCGTAATCGTTGTTGCATTCCCAAGTAAGTACAAATAGGTGGATAAGATGCACAATTGGACGCATCGCCATTTTTTCGTCCCCAAGTCATATAAAACACGATCTCTGCACACGGATTATTGGCTCTAATAGAATCGCACAATTTTTTTGCGTGTGGATAACAATCCGCCTGAACTTGGGCTGGAGAAAATGCAGGTATTTGACTTTGCTCTTGCAAAACAACAAAATCCCAATTGCCACTTTGAATTTTTGCTAAGGTAGTGGCATTGGTCGAATGTTGATTAAATGTAAAACCACCTGGGGTATTGTTATCAACTAGAATCGTATCGCCCATTGAAAGAGCCAAATTCAATAGAGTATTGGGCAAATTATTGACCGCTGTATAGCTGTTACCGATAAAAAGAACGCGCTTTACAGTTGCCGTTGAAGCTAAACCGAAAAGCAAAAACAAAAGACATAACGGAATGTGTAACTTTATATTCATAATGACAAAGTTAAAACTATTCTTTCATATTGAAACCCAAGAAGCGTCATATTACTTTCATTTTTTTCTAAGTCTTAAAAATGCTTTACTTTCGAATTTAATTTGAAAATAGAATGAATAACACACAAGAAGAAATCAAATTTTTAGACGGGCCACAAAGTCGATGGGAAGATTTTAAAGTAACCATCCGTACGGTAATCGATTTTATTAAAGGCTATCGAACCTTACATTTTGCAGGTCCTTGTGTTACTATATTTGGCTCTGCACGCTTTGACGAAAACCACAAAAGCTACAAAGAAGCGCGAGAACTAGGTGCAAAAATTGCCAAACTTGGCTTTACAATTATGACAGGTGGTGGCCCCGGAATCATGGAAGCTGGAAATCGTGGCGCTCGTGATGTCGGCGGACGAAGTGTAGGTTGCAATATCGAATTACCTTTCGAACAAAGTCATAATCCTTACCTCGACAAATGGGTGACGATTAAATACTTTTTTGTTCGCAAAACTTTGTTAATCAAATACTCCTATGCCTTCATCGTCATGCCGGGTGGCTTTGGCACCTTAGATGAATTGTTCGAATCCTTGACTTTGATTCAAACACAGAAAATTAAAAATTTCCCTATTGTCATTTTTGATCGCGAATTTCATAAAAATCTATTGGAGTATATCAACGATATGAAACTCGCTAAAACGATTTCTCCTGAAGATTTAGATTTGATATTAGTTACTGACGATATCGATGAAGCTGTAGAATATATTCGTGGCAGTATTGAACGCTTTGGACTTCAGTATGAGAAAAAATTCAAACCAATGAAATGGTTGTTTGAACAGAATGAAAAGTAATAGTATTATTGTTTCACAAACTTTGTCACCATGCGTTTGTCAGCTTGCACTTCTATAAAATAAGTTCCCACTGGCAAAGATTTCACATCGACAGAATAGGTATTTGAAGGCGAGGTTTTGAATTGTTTTTTCAAAACAGGATTACCATTTACATCCACTATAGTCACAGCAATATATTTTCCAATTTCAGCTTGATGCAATGAAATAGTCATTTGTTCTTGTGTTGGATTAGGATACAATGTCATCGCTAAATTGTCTTTAACTGTTTCATTGACCGACAATGCTTTTCCATTGATGATAATATGATCGAATACTGCATCGTTGATCGCTGTATCAATATGACTACAATTTGCAAGACCTACATACACTGTATCCACCATATTGATTGTAGCAGTTTCCAATACATTCCAATTGGTTCCATCCAACGAAAAATAAGATGTCATTGTATTGCCTAATCGTTCAAGTTTGACATAACCCGGTGCAGTACCTGCAGTATCTTTATTGGAACTATAATCGTTGGTTTGTTCACGCCATTGCATCGCAAATCCATTGCCAGGTGTCATGGCACATATCGCATGACGAGAATCTGTGTCTAAAGTTTCACGAATCATAACGCCCCCTTTTGCCCATCCATAAATATTGCCAATATGTTTGACACGTGCACTTATGGTTACATTGCCCACAAGTTTTTTGTATAGAAAATGAAACTCATCCTGCAAATCCCAAATATCTTCGCCTGCTGCATAAACGGTATAACGCGAATTGATCGCATCATAACATACACTTCCAGCAGCGCCCACTGCGCCAATATCTTGATGATTATCAAAATCATTGTTGAGCGGATTGGATGGAGTTTGAAAATATACTCTTGCACTCCACAAACTCGTATCTGAAGTACACATTGATTGTACACGAGCTTCATAACTTGTACATCCAGCATAGTTCAATATTGCATAACTAGTAGCACTCACTGCTTGTTCTGTCCAAGCAGTAGTACCCAATTCACGATATTGTATTTTATATTGATTCGCGCCTGATGCTGTCCAACTAATATTGAACGCATTACCATTCCATGCAGCACTAGCCACCGCAGGTGTCGAACATGTATGTGTATTTTCAAGTGGTGTTTCCCAAACGCCTCTTCCATAGTAAGCAATATATAATCGAGCATCTGCGCCACCATCATTAAAGCACATAAAGTTTTTGATAGATGCAATAGTAGGCAATGCCCCAGAATAATTGTCCCAGTCAGCCATTGAGGCATTGCGGTAAAACACGCCTTGTGTATTGCCGACATACAAACTTTGATTGGAGCTATAATCATCCAAAAACAATTTAGTATGATTGATAGCCGGCAAGGTTCCTGTAAAGTCCGTAAATGTCATACCGCCATCTTGTGATCGATATACTTTTGAATTGATAATGACAAATATCAAGTTGGTATCCTTGGACGAAATGACAATATCAGTAGCCGTCGAAATGGGATAACTATAATTTTGAAATGTAGGACTTGCGCTTAAGGCATCGTGTGTGATATAAAATTTACCACCTAAACTGTAAGCAAATATATTCGGATAGTTGGCACACACAGCCATAGCTCTAA
>Ga0247831_1003238_pt1 | contig 24286 bp, 27 predicted proteins | sample LaCruzMarch2015__9_FD_192406 | JGI IMG/M metagenome (GOLD analysis project Ga0247831, IMG submission 192406) | Freshwater microbial communities from meromictic Lake La Cruz, Castile-La Mancha, Spain - LaCruzMarch2015_1m | ecosystem: Environmental > Aquatic > Freshwater > Lake | place: Spain...
GTTCGAATCCCTTTCTCTCCGCCACTTGCCCCCGCGAAAGCGTTCTCCCGATCCGGCTACGGCCGGATTTTTCCGTTGTTTTCGAGTGTTATGCGGGAGGGGCTGAGCACCGCCCGCGGGACTAGGAGGCTCGGAAGCGGTCTCTCAGGGTCGATATTCTCCAGACCTAATGACTGCGCCAGTTTGGTGAAGTTCGTTCAAGTGATTGTAAAAGAACAACAATTTCTTGCGATCAAGATTGCTCTCGATGTCAGACCCACCCGCGACTGGTGGAACTTGGGTCGAAACCGCGGGTCCAGGAACGCTGTGCGCGGAGCCTCCTAAGGTATTGGTAAGACTAATCTTCTTGTTCGATTAGTGCTGATAACCGAGTAACGAAATAGGCATTCACGACCTCAACAGCTTCACGAACGGGAAACTGAAAATGCTCGTCGAGCTCGTCACCAGAGATCGCCAGAGGTGGTGGCAGCGATAGAAGGCCGTAGTAGAAAATGATGTGAGTTTGGCTGGTCCCCGGCGCCAACCCGATCCCACGGCCATAGTCGGAAAGAAGCATCTGGGTGCGTACAAGCTCTTCGTGGATAATCCGCCGCTTGCCGCCGTCGTATGAGCCGTTGCCACGCTTAACATTGTACGCGTTGAGGCTGCTCCGCGCCTCGTCGAAGACCAACATGTCGACCCGCACTGAGCGCTCTCGATCTCCGTAAGGAAGCTGCGTCCGCAGCAAGGAGTCGAGCCGCTCTGAGACACGAATTTGGCGCAAGGACTCATGCGACAGCTTGAAGTCATCCTCCGTCCATACCCGAAGACGAGCGCAGTCCTTCAGTCGTTCAAGTAGTGCCCTCTGAAGGATAGCACCATGCCGCTTGTACGCAGAACTGATGATGGACGTCGCTCGCGAGTACTTCCTCCCGGCAATCGGATCTTCCCTGAAACGTGCTTCACTCAGCCTGTCGATGGTTTCGTCCACTGTCGGGCGCATGCGCTCGAGGTAGCTCTCGAGCCCCGGTGGCGGCGGAACGGGCAGACATGCCGACAAGTGTTCTTCCCTTGCTTGTGTTCAACCTAGGGCCCCCATATCGTACACAGATAATGGATGGATTTCGTTAGGTTAATGGGGAACGCGCGGGATGGCGAGCATCGAAGAGAGTGATAAGCAAGTAGCAAGCGACTTCAATCTCGAGCCTGATCCCCGCGTCCTACCGATGCTCGGTGAGATCAACATTGACCAGTGGCGCTGCGTGGCTGAGCTTGTCGATAATGCGGTTGACGGCTTCCTGAAGGAGGCTCGAGCTGGCAACCCGATCGCTGGCGCAAAAGTGGATATCCACCTGCCGCAAGCTGACACGCCAGCCGCGACCCTTCGGATCATCGATAATGGCCCGGGCATGACTCCGGACATGCTGGAGCGGGCCGTGCGAGCTGGGTGGTCCGGAAACAACCCTATCGACAGTCTTGGGCTGTTCGGCATGGGGTTCAATATCGCAACTGCCCGGCTCGGTTCGGTCACCGAGGTTTGGACCACGCGAAAGGGCGAGCATGAGTGGCATGGTCTTCAAATCGATTTCGACACGTTGCGTCGGCAGCGGCATTTTCGGACACCACGGTTGTCGCGTGCTAAGGCCGATCCCGAGCAGCACGGGACCGAAATCACAATCAAGCAGCTAAAGCCTGAACAACGAAAATGGCTTGCAAAAAATTCAAACCAGACGGCGATGCGCAAAAAGCTCGCGCAAGCTTATTCCTCGATGCTGCGAAGCAATGGAATTCCGATTAGCTTTGAACTCTATATAAATCACAGGCGCGTCGAGGCACGACGCCATTGCCTTTGGAATGAAGATAGATCTGTACCTGGGCCGAGCGGCATCAACATCCCCGCAGTTATTCCGATTAACCACTCGCTTGCGGACCGACTTTACTGTGTCAACTGCATGAGCTGGCTTGTCGATGCGGAGGCAGGTGGACCCTGCCCAAACTGCGGAACAAGCAACTCGGTGGTTAAACGCGCACGGAAAATTACCGGCTGGTTGGGAGTCCAGAGGTATCTCGATCAGTCTGAATTTGGAATCGACTTCATTCGCAATGGGCGAAAGATAGAGATTGGAAACAAGGATCTTTTCTCTTGGAATGATGGGGAGAGCGAAGAACGGGAATACCCGATCGATGACCCGCGAAACCGAGGGCGCATTGTAGGTGAGATCCACATCGATCACTGTCGGGTTAGCTATGCGAAGGACCGCTTCGACAGAGCTGACCCAACATGGGACGAGATGCATCGAGTCATCCGAGGAGAGGGGCCGCTTCGTCCTGAGAAGGCTAAGGATCTTGGGTACGGCCCGAACGAATCGCCGCTCTTTCAGCTTTTCAAAGCCTTCCGGCGGACAAGCCCACAGTCGAAGACGGCCGGCGCGTACGGGCGAATTCTGATCGTGAAAGACAACGTTCGCGCTGTCGAAATGCTGAACGCCTTCCACGACGGCAATCCTGACTATCAGGACGACAGTAAGTGGTGGGAGTTGGTTGAGGCTGCCGATCGTGAATTGCTCTATGGCACAGGCGGAGGCGGCGCGGGGGGTACCGACCCCTTGTCTGGCGGCGGTGGACAGCTTCCGCCTGGACTGCTTGGCGGCGGACCATCCGGCGGCACGGCCCCTCAGCCCAACCCAGCCACCCCGACAGAGCCAACCAAGGCAGCGCCGCCACCGCGTCGCGAGGCGCCACTACTGAGTCGCCGTTATCATCACGGCGGGACAGGCATAAAATGGAATGTTGTCGCGTTTGAGGTCGAAGCCAAAGATCCTGAGCTGCCGACTGATGCTCCGTGGACAATGGTTTTGGGCGACGTCCCAACAAAGACCTATCATTTTCTGTTCAATCCCAGTCACGCAACATTTGAATCAATAACGATGACGCCGCGGGACGCGCTTCTCGCGCATCTTGCGTACATGACTGCGGACCAGACCCGCAACTCGAGCCAAGAACCCAACTTTGCCCGGATTTACGCAGACTTTCGCGGTTCTTATGGCGAAGAGACGACTCTAGATCTAAAGGCATTGCCTGGTAATGCAGCGATGGTCCTGATTGATGTTGCGCGTTGTATTGTGTCGGCTTGTCCCGAGGCGGAGCGAGCATCCCTCTTCAACGATTTGGGTGTACAAGAGCAGACTGCGGTAATGCGCGCACTGGCAGCCAAAAAGATCAAGCCGTCTGAGGCGACTGTCACCGGCAGCTTCCTCGTTGCGGGACCACTCGAAATCATTAGGACGGTCGTTGAAAAACGACCTGACCTCTGCTTCGATGGGAAGGTCTGGGATTCGGCTTATGCCGACCTCGATTATGGCGACCCACAGATCACCTCCGAAGCACGTGCAAGTGTGTTATCGCGATATATTGCACTTATTGAAGACGCGATTTGGCTTTCCAAACAAGACAGCGGCGATCTTTCCAACAGTACTCGCAGTGAGGTCATTCGAGCTGTTATGTCGCTAGAGCTACTTAAGCCAGACGTTGAGATATCTGGATGACGCACTTCCTTGACGACAGGCGACTCCTGCGTGGTCCATGGCAAGCGTTCGAGCGCGATGTTGCCAGGCTCTTGATGCACGCAGGCTTCGATGATGTACGCGTGGTTGGAGGCTCGGGAGACAAGGGCGCGGATGTCGTCGGCGTGAAGAACGGTGAGGTTTGGGTTGTGCAGTGCAAGCACACCACGACTGCTCCGCCTACAAAACAGGCGGTCCAAGAAGTTGTCGACGCGGGAACCTACTATAGCGCTAACCGTATGCTCCTTGCGACTTCACGAGCAATCGGTGGCGGTGTCCAGGCCGAAATCGAGCGCTATCGCCGGATCGGAATTAATGTTGAACTACTTGATCCTGCTCGGCTTGCGCACCTGTCCCAAGAAGTGCCCGAGTACGCGAAGTCGAGGCGCGAACTCCGGCCCTATCAACAGGAGGCGGTTAGTAGATTTCGCGAAGGTCTCACGGACACCGGACGCGCTCAAGTTGTACTGGCGACGGGTCTAGGCAAGACAGTGGTTATGGCGGAGGTTGTAGCGGATCTCTATCGCGACGGCCTCATTCGTGACAATAGGGTACTTGTGCTCGCCGACAAACGTGAGCTCATTCGACAACTACAATTCGGTTTTTGGCATCAGCTACCCAAGTGGGTTCCCACGCATATGCTTTCAGGAGATGAAGTTCCATCGTTCTACGATGGGATTACGTTTGCCACAGTTCAAAGCGTTATTGGACGTATCGATGATTTGCCGAAGTATGGCTTGGTTCTGGTCGATGAGGCACATCATATTGGGTCCACTAGTTTTCGCCGTGCCCTCGAGGCGCTTGAACCACCCATGGTTGGGGGTGCAACTGCCACGCCTTGGCGCGGTGATGGCTTCGACATTGACGAATTGTTGGGTAAGCCGCTCGTTCGCCTCGGAATATCGGATGGGCTAAAACAGAAATACCTTAGCGAGGTCGACTATCGGCTGCTTGCGGACAATATTGACTGGAGCTTCGTACAGGAGATTTCAACGCACAACTATTCCTTGAATCAGCTTAACAGGAAGCTCTTAATGCCAACCCGCGACGAAGAAGCGGCGAGGCACATCTTTGAAGTGTTCCGCAGTCAGAAGCGGCGGGGTGGGATCGTGTTCTCGCCAACGGTCGATCACGCTGAAAGCTTCGCGGGTACGCTTCGAGGCTACGGATTGCGCTCTGAGGCGGTCTCCTCGAGGCAAGAGGCTCGTGAGCGCGACCGGCTAATGGCGTTGTTTCGGCGAGGGGACATCGACGTCCTGGCCAGTGTCGACTTATTCAACGAAGGTGTTGATGTGCCCGATGTTGATCTCGTCGTATTCATGCGCGCCACGCACAGTCGTCGGATCTTTGTCCAGCAGCTTGGGCGTGGGCTTCGCCTGAGTCACGGTAAAGACAAGGTGATCGTGATGGATTTCGTAACAGACCTTCGCCGTGTAGCGGAAGTGATCGAACTCGAAAAAGCCTCCGCTGGTCCCTTGGAGAGGTTGCCACTTGGGCACAATCTCATCAATTTCCGCGACGCCTCGGCAGGAAACTTTATGCTTGAATGGATGAAGGATCAGGCCGATCTGATTTTGCGCGAGGGCGACGCTCAGCTTGAAATTCCGAAATTTGAGTTTCCTGTCACGCCGCAGCCGGGAGGCGTCCAGTGAGCGTGCCTATCAACATTCGGCACGAAATCAAGGAGCGGTTGTGGGCGGAAGCCGATCGACTGAATTGGTCAGCGCTTTCGGCCTCGGATAAGTCGCGGTACTACTCGATGTGGACCGAGACTGAAGCGGTTGGTGGGAAGTTAGGTCAGTACATGGACCCGCGAAAGGTCCGTGTTTACATCAAGGACACGCTTCTAAAGTCCTACACGAGGGAGGCCTCAGCCAGTCCAGCGCGCGTGTTCAGGGTGCTAGGCGTTGACGGGAATACCGTCGCCACCACGACGTACATCAAGCCTCATGGCTGCCTTCTTTCTGATGGCCGCCAGATTGCCTGGAGCAAGGCTTCCGAATGGAAGTTGACGTTGATGGCTCTTCATGAGCGTGCGTTCGAGGCGGGTGAGCCTTATGCGGCGGTCTTGACCGAAGCTGCCGCAAAATTCGGGCTGGCTTCGCAACGCGCAGTTGTCGAGAGTGCCGCAGAAAGGCTTCATGTCAAGCAATTGATTTGGCTGGACTAATTGTGCACGCTGAAGCTCGTTCCGGGTCGATCGTTCTTCTTGCTATGCTATGGTGACGTGTGGACATCCTTACGCCAGAACAACGAAGCGAGCGTATGAGTCGGGTGCGGGGCCGCGACACCAAGCTTGAGATGCTGGTCCGCCGTTTGACGCACGGTATGGGGTATCGCTACCGGCTGCACCGACGTGGGCTTCCCGGATCGCCAGACTTGGTCTTCCCGTCGCGCATGAAGGTGATCTTCGTGCATGGCTGCTTCTGGCACCAGCATCTGGACCCTAGGTGCAAGCTTGCCAGGCTCCCTAAATCGAAGCTGGACTTTTGGGGCCCAAAGTTGGAAACGAATAGAGAACGGGATGAGCGTAATCTCGTCCTGCTCGCGGAGCTCGGATGGGACGTCCTAGTAATCTGGGAATGCCAGACGAAGAACCGGGAAGAATTGCAGGCACGGATCGGGGAGTTCCTGGGATGATGAGATCGGTCGAACTCTTCGTGGGCGCTGGAGGCCTTGGGATCGGCGTCAGCCAAGCAGGCTTCCGACCGGCCGCCGTCATGGACTGGGACCGCTGGGCTTGCGACACCCTTCGCGAGAACAAGGAACGTGGCCTCGATCCGATCGCGCACTGGCCGATCCACGAGGGCGACGTTCGACAGTTCGATTTCGGCACGGTGGACGGCTCCGTTGACTTGGTGACGGGCGGACCGCCCTGCCAGCCGTTCTCGATGGGCGGACGCCACCGGGCGTTCCTCGACAGCAGGGACATGTTCCCGCAGGCGATCCGCGCCGTGCGCGAGCTTCGACCGAGAGCGTTCATCTTCGAGAACGTGAAGGGGCTCACGCGCAGCAGCTTTGCGAACTACCTCGAATACATCCGTCTGCAGCTGACCTATCCCGATCTCTTCGCCAAGAGGGACGAAGAATGGCTGGCCCACCTCGCGCGGCTCGAGGACCACCACACCAGGGGGGCCGAGAAGGGGCTGCACTATCGTGTCGTGATGCGGGTGCTGAATTCGGCCAACTTTGGCGTTCCCCAGCGGCGCGAGCGCATCTTCCTCGTCGGCTTCCGTGCCGACACCGGGATCGAGTGGCACTTTCCGAAGCCGACCCACTCGCGGGACGCGCTGCTCTGGTCGCAGTGGCGCGACGAGGTCTATTGGGACCTGCACCGCGTCGCCCGCAAGAACCGTCCGGATGGCGGCGCGGCGCAGGCCCGCGCTTTGAAGATCGCTGACCAGCCTCTGGACGAACCGTGGCTCACCGTGCGCGATGCGATTTCCGATCTTCCGGATCCCGAACACGCTCCCGGCACGGCGCGCGGCTTTCACGACCACAGGTTCCAGCCCGGCGCTCGCTCCTATGCTGGCCACACGGGAAGCCCCTTGGACGAGCCAGCCAAGACACTGAAGGCGGGCGTGCACGGCGTGCCTGGTGGCGAGAACATGCTGCGCAGGCCGGATGGCTCGGTGCGCTACTTCACGATCCGAGAGAGCGCACGCCTGCAGACCTTCCCCGACGACATGGTGTTCCACGGCTCTTGGACTGAGACGATGCGGCAGCTCGGCAACGCCGTGCCTTGCCAGCTGGCCCGGATCGTCGCCTCGGGCGTTCGCGACAAACTCAGCGCTGCTTAGATCGGCACCCCGTGGGCGTACTGGCGGTTTTCCTTGTAGAGGATCACGTGGCTCACGAAATAAGTTGCCTGCCAGCCAGCGGGCAACGCCGCCACAATCAATTGCATTGCGCTTCGCACTGACATGGGACCGGGTGGAATCGTCAGCGGCGACGCGGGCATCTCTGGGTGGGGATTCAGCCGGTAATCGTGTCCTCCCACCTTCGTTCTCGGCGGCGGCAACGAAACTTCATAGCGCAGGGTGTAAGGAAGCGCATCCTTCAGCGTTATGAGCGCTTGGTGAACTGTCGTCTGACCCGGCGTCAGCACATCAAGCGGAATATCGATATCGATCGGAAAGCGTGCGTCAAAGCCCTGCTCGGGCTTGTTCGTCGTCTCGCGCTCGCGCCCTGGATCATTCGACCCAAAGCCCGATCCGTTCCACTCCGAACCGTAGTGGGCAATCACTCTCGACTCGATATCCATCGCGGTCAGAACAAGGATCTGCGCGGCCTTGAACTGGACGTCCTCGGGACGCACGTTACCGCGCTGTTCGAACTTCCGCGAATGCCGTGCCAGGCGAGTGCGGAGACCGGCCTCCGCGTCAGTTTTTCCGACGTAGCGGACGGAGCCGTCGTAGATCAGCAGGTACACGCCTTGGGCATCGGGAAGCGCATGAGCGTTCGCCAGGGAGAGCGGCGCGCTGGCCATTGCATCGAGAGTCGGGACAAGCTGGTTCATGACCGCGCCCATCAGGTCCAACTCGAATGCGATGAATCCGTCCGCCACTCGTCACTCCGATTCCCATGCCCCCCAGATGCTTAGCACGTCGACAAGTTCCGCGCACTCCGGCGCGGCCAAAATGTTTGGTCAGACTTGAGTTGGCTGAAAGCGCTCCCTGAAGCGCGCAGAGCTTTTTGACGCGTGATTAGAATGTCGTGGTGTTTTCACTTGAGCGGTTGGCGGTGACCCTGCGACCCGTGGACCCCAAGTTTGAAGTTTATCAATTGATCCTCCCACTCGGTCGGGAACCGCTCCAATGCCCGCGCCAGCGTCACTTCGAGCCCTTTTCTGCCGTCTAGGATCGCCTCGATGATGTCGGGCGCGAGCAGGGTCAGGCGCAGCACTCGCGTCATATAGGACGGCGCGATCCCCTCGCGTTCGGCTAGTTCTGCAATGGTGGCGAACTCGCCCGACTCGAGAAGCCGCTTCCAGCGGAACGCGCGCGCTAGCGCCTTGACGAGGGTATTGTCGGTCCGCGTCGGCTGAACAGCATCTTCCGGCAGTTGCATCTCCTTCCGTCCACCGCGCCTCCTGATGCGGAACGGGACATGGAGCGTCACGGTGTGGGGCATCGGTGCGCCGAGTGTCATGCTGCGGCCTCGATACCGCCAGCCAACATCTCACGGGCCAGACAGCCGAGCCCATCCAAACGGACCCGGACATTGAGCCCGCTTTCGCCAAGATCCACGCGCTCGACCAGCAGCGCCACGATGCGGGCCTGTTCGGCAGGGAAAAGCTCGTCCCAAAGCGGATCGAGTTGGTGCAGGGCCGCTCGAGCGTCGGCCTCGGTGATGCCGGCGGCATGGTCGCGCGCCGCCTTCCATGTCCCCGCGACGATCTCGGGTTGACGGAATACAGCGCGCAGCTGGTCGATGACAGCCGCCTCGATCTCGCCCGCAGGTACTCGGCCGATGGGACACGCCCCCGCACCATGCTTCAGCACCGTCTGGCTGACGTAGTAGCGGTAGAGCCTGTCGCCCTTGCGCGTGTGGGTCGGCGAGAACGCCGCGCCGTCGGGGCCGAACAGCAGCCCCTTCAGCAGCGCGGGCGTCTCGGCGCGGGTTCGAGCGGCGCGTTTACGGGGGCTTTCCTGCAGAATGGCGTGGACGCGATCCCATGTCTCGCGGTCGATGATGCCGTCGTGCTCGCCGGGGTAGCTGTCGCCCTTGTGCACCGCCTCGCCGAGGTAGGCTCGGTTCGAAAGCATCCGGTAGAGGTACTTCTTGTCGATCCGGTTGCCGCGCGGCGTGCCGAGGCCGCGGGCAGCGACCTCGCGAGCCAGTACCGTGCAGGAGCCGATTTCGAGGAAGCGGGCGAAGATCCAGCGCACATGCGCTGCGGCGTCCTCGTCAACCAGCAGCTTCCGATTTTCCACCCGGTAGCCGAAGGGCGGCACCCCACCCATCCACATCCCCTTCTTCCGACTGGCGGCCACCTTGTCGCGGATGCGTTCGGCCGTCACCTCGCGCTCGAACTGGGCGAAGCTGAGCAGTATGTTCAGCGTCAGCCTCCCCATGGACGTGGTGGTGTTGAACGACTGCGTCACCGACACGAAGGTCACGCCATTCCGGTCGAACACCTCGACCAGCTTGGCAAAATCGGCCAGCGACCGGCTGAGGCGGTCGATCTTGTAGACCACCACCACGTCGACCAGTCCGTCCTCGATGTCGGCCATCAACCGCTTCAGGCCGGGGCGTTCCAGCGTCCCGCCCGAGATGCCGCCGTCGTCATACCGATCGCGAACCAGCACCCAGCCTTCGGACCGCTGGCTGGCGATGAATGCCTCACAGGCTTCGCGCTGGGCGTGGAGGCTGTTGAACTCCTGCTCCAGCCCTTCCTCGGAGGACTTCCGGGTGTAGACCGCGCAGCGGAACTTTCGGACGACAGGCTTAGTCATGACCGCCCCCTGTGGTTCTTGAGGCCAAAGAACACCCAGCCGTTCCAGCGGGTGCCGGTGATGGCGCGGGCGATGGCGGACAGCGACTTGTAGGGCCGTCCCTGCCATTCGAAGCCGCCGGCGGTAACGGTGACGACGTACTCGACGCCCTGCCATTCCCGCAGCAGCCGGGTTCCGCTGATCGGGCGGTCGCGGTCGAGGCGCAGTCCGCGCTTCTTCTTGTCGCCGCCATCCAGTTCCTCGCCCAACCTCTCCAGGCGCCGGATTGTTTCGGGCTTTGGCCCGCCATAGGCGAGTTCCTGGATGCGGTATGCCAGGCGGGACTCGAGGTAGCGTCGGTTGAACGGCGGCGGCTCGCTGTCGAACAGGTCGCGCCACTGCTTCTTCAGGTCGGGCGTCGGCGTGGCCTTAAGCGCGGCCAGGCGCGCGGGGATGGGATCGGGCTTGTTCATGCATTTCTCCGGTGAGTTGGAGTTGCATGACGGCATTGGTCGGGCGGATAGTGTAGGCAACGTTCTCCGGTATCGTCAGATACTTCGCCCTTCTCCCGCATGCGCAACCGAACAAGCCCGAGCGCCAGCAGGCCGCACAGCTCAGTGCGGCGCTCGGCGGGTGTCATGTGGTTGGGAGGGAGCGGGTTCGGGCGTTTCATGTCTCGGTGGCTATGCTCGGTGGTGTCGTTACCGATCAAAAGCCACCCAGCCGCCCGGGATGGGACATCTCATGAAAGTGGGATCCGAAAATGCGAACAGGAAGAGAACATCAAGGCTTGCCGATCACGGATTTGTCCATGATTATCGCAGGTTGAATCAAGCAAGAGCAGTAGTTCGTTGAGGTAAGATCATGGCGCGTAAAGCAACTCCGATCAGTCCCCTTGTCCTGGCGCTGATCGAGGATGCGTGCGTGGCTCTTGCCCCAGCGATTCTCTCGGCCCGGGAGGAAGGTGATAGTCACCGCAGTCCCCAGAGGCGACATCGCGGTGTCAAGCGCCGGGCACGACACGCAATCGCGGTCTATAAACATAATCAGCATTTCCGGAGATTTATATGGTACGCGCCCCGGCCAGGACTTGCCCCAGTCTTTCTCGGCTATTCGACGATGCAGAGCCGGAACTGCTGTCCGGATTTCTCAGGAGCAAGGCTTTCGAGAGGCTGAGCTGGCTCGCGCCCTACAGGTTTGACCCCGAGTATCCGGACGGTCCGTCGGTTGCCAGAAATATGCTGCCGCAGGAAAAGAAGGACCGGCTGGGCCCCCTCGAAGCTGAAGCTGCCCGGATCGTCACAATCGCAAGCGACCGTGGCGAGTATGTCCTGGAAGGTCTCGCCAAGACCACGCTCGAACCCGAGCGCGCCAAGGAACTTTTGAACCAGCGGGACAAGCTCGCGCGAAGCGTTTGGGCTTACGCCAACGAACACGGCTTATTTGAAGCGGCGGAGAACAGCCTGCACCTTCGCCTCTACCGGCGCTATGACAAGCACTACCAGACTTTCATGGCCGAGCCTTCGGTCGACGGGGGCCCGGACGCCGGCAGCGCATTGCTCGAAGAGCTTCTGGTTGATCTTAACAAGCGTCTCGATCGCGGCGACGGCTACAGCATCGACAAGTTCGACATCCCCGGGGACGACGATGAACCGGCGGCGGAGATGTACCTGTTGTTCCATCCAGATCCCCCCACAAGCGTTCGGGAGATCGATGACGACGGCAATCGATCGAGCATCTATTTTCGGCCGCCCGGAGAGGCGATGATCGTCTACACGCCATCGACCGGGCGGGTCCATGTCCGCGCTGGCAACCGAAAGCTCAGGCATACAGTTGCCGAAAGCTTCATCGAGACTGCTCTCGAGCAGACCTACTCCAACCAGCCCGTAGACTTTCAGGCCTACGACATTTCGCAGTTCCTACGGGGGCTCGATCTTGAACCGCCGGAACTCGACGACGTCGTGATCGACCGCGCGCAGGTGATCCGCGCTGACATCAGCATCGGCAATCTGGCCAACCGTCTCGCGCTTTCCACCACAATCGACCAGGACATCTCGGAAATCATCGACAGCCAGCCGGGCCTTCCGAAGATTTTCGAGCGGGCGCTCGCAATCCGTTTCGTCGAGATTGCGGTCCGGTATTTCCGCGCGGGACGGGATGAGGCGCAAACCCTCAACTTCACGCTCACCGACCGCAACACGAGCAGCCTTCTCAGCATCGATGACCCGTTCGAGCGCGTTCTGGGGCATCGCTTGCTCAGACACTGGAACATCCTCCGTTATGGTCGCGCACCGGGTGATGAGGAGAGCATGGCTGCCATGCCCGCCTTGCTGGCCATCTGGGACATCGGAGCTGACAGGGTCACCGGCGCATGGCTCCAAACTCGCGGTGTCGCTCCTTGCCTCTTGGCTGATCTGGGCTTCCTCGTTCCCGCCGGTTGGGAAGGAGACGACCTGATCGACGATGAAGACGAGGTCGGTCCGGTTGCGGCCGAAGTGGTCGTTCGTGTCGATAATGGGGATGCGGAGGAAGGCGACCGAAAGGTGGCCGACCTTAAGGTCACCGAGGGACAGGTGACGTCCGTGGGCAACCCGGATCGGTACAGAATATATCGGGTTCGCGACGGCTGGGTCGAGCAACACCTGAAGGCGCGTCTCGAAAAGGTGCTCGATGCACCTGCCATCGAGAAGCTAACCGATCATCTCCTCTACCTCGGAACGCTCCACGTCGATGGCGGGGACGTTCCGATCTATCTCGCGCGCGGTCTCGACCGGGAGAAGGTCCGCTCGGCCGTCGATACCGAGCTTCGGGCGCGCCACAACCTCGGAATAGGTCTTGTCCTGCAGGCAGGCAGCGCTCCCGGACCGTGTCTGGCGGCGAACGTTCTGACGCCGCTTGTCGATCAGATCGACACGCAGCAAGCCGAAATCGCGTTGGTCGCAGACAAACTCCGGTCCGTGTTCCGGCGACATCGGATATTGGCCCGTGGAGGCCAGGCTGTCGAACTCACCCGGGTCGGGGACAACATGGCAACTCTGTTTGTTCCGGGGAAAGGCAGCATCGATATCAAGGGCGAGAACCGCATCGAAGTCCTCCAGCGGCTGGTCGATGCGCACAACGCCGGCCCGATGCCAATGGCGACAGCAGACCTGATCAGCGGGATCGCGGAAGACCAGTCATTGGCGAACATTTTCAAGCAACCTCTTTGGCAAAAGCTGACGGCCGACTTCCTGCGAAGCCCCGGAAAAGGGCAATGGGAGATCGCCGTCTGACGGCCGGCTCCGATCCGGCTCCGATTGGGGGGTCTGACTAGCTCCGATTCCCCAGGCCAATGGGAGTGCTCCACATAAGAGGAGCACTTCGATGCCGACTCCCATCTCCTTGCGCCAGGCAGCCCAGACGAGCTGGTCCGGCGCAGCGAAGCACAAGCCCACCACTTCGAACTCGGAATGGCGCTGCACGCGCTGTGACAAGCTGCTCGGCGTTTGCCGGGACGGCCGCATGCACCTGCGCTTCGCGCGGGGGCACGAGTATTTCGTGGGCTTTCCGGTTCAGGCCACCTGCCGCGGCTGCGGCACGCTGAACCACGCGACCGCGCGCTGACGCGCGCATTCACCCAACCCCCTGAAATCGCAGAGACGCGCGACGTCCTGACCTGGCCACGAGAAGGCGCCGGACGCCTGGCCACAAGGCAGGCGTCCGATGTCCTTCGCGTGGCACGAGATCCGTGATCACCTCATGCAATCTTCCACCAACCTTAACTTCCAGCGCAGTTTCGACGCCGTCAGGCGCGAGCAGGCCGCCCTTGCGGCGTTCCGGGATCCGGCGGCCCTGCTGGACGGGCTGCACCGCACGCCCGGCGATCAGGGCCAGAAGAACGTGATCCTCTCCGCGCTGGTCGGGGCGGTGCAGGGCGACGGGCCCGCGTCCGACTGCGCCCTGACGGTGCTGTTGCTGGCACTCTGGCCCGGCCTCGACGCCATCCGCCACCGGTCGATCTGGCGCAGGCTCGGCACCGCCGACGAGGTTGCTTCCGATGTTCTGGCGCGCACCACCGAGGCAGTCCGCGGCCTCGACCTCGGGCGCGTCAACTGGATCGCGGCCACGGTGCTGCGCAACGTCGAGCGCGACATGATCCGCGTGCGCCAGCGCGACCAGGCACGCGAAAGCCTGGCCAGCGACATCGACCCCGACGACGTGCCTGCCGATCAGGCTGGACGACAGCCCGCGGTGGAAGACGCTCACCTGCAGGACGACCTGCGCAAGCTGATCGGCGATGACGCCCTTCTCGTGATCCGCGTGGCGATCGAGGGTTTCTCGCAAGCCGAGGTCGCCGTCGAACTGGGTCTGACCGAGGCCGCCGGCCGCAAGCGGTACCAGCGCGCCATGCGCCGGCTGCGCGACGCCCTCGAGGAAATCCCCTGAGCCGATGTCCCGATCCGGCCCCGCCGGTGGCTTTTCCCATTCGAGCGCCCTGGAGCGCCCCACTCCAAACCGAAAGCTGACACTCATGAACAGCACTGCCGATCTGTCGCTCGAGGATTTCAGGCGGCTCCCGGGGCTCTATCGGCGCTGGGAACTGACCGAGGTCTGCGAGCCCAACCGCAATTATCAGATCGAGGACGCCGGCGCCCATGCCGACGGGACGCCGCTGCTGGCGATCTACGTCGCCGAGCCCGCGCCCGACGTCCGCGAGGCCGCGTGATGCGCCTCATCGATCACATCATCCCACGGAGAACAGCCATGCCGGACCAGCCGGGCGACATCACCCGTCTTCGCAAGGCGAGCTACGCGCTCGAAGACCTCCCCGAAACTATTTCCCTCCGGCAGCGCCGCGGTGACGAGCCGCGCGAGCCGCTGCCGGTCGTCGAGGCGACCGTCGACGAGATCGCCTTCGCGATCGTGGAGGCGGAGCGGGAGAGCACGGCCGCCCACCGCCAGGCCGATGCGCTGAAGCGGCTCTACAAGCTCGCCCGCGAGGCGGGGTGCATCGGTGCCGATCGCGCCGCGCCCGCGGTAATGAAGAAGGAGCGCCAGTGATGGCCCTTCCTATCATCGGCGCCGACGAACGTCTCGCGCAGCGAAAGGGCATCAAGGGCGTCATCTTCGGCCGGTCCGGCATCGGCAAGACCAGCCTGCTCTGGACGCTGAACGCCTCGACCACGCTCTTCCTCGATCTCGAGGCTGGCGACCTGGCGGTCGAGGGGCTGGAGATCGACACGCTCCGGCCCCGCACCTGGAAGGAATGCCGCGACTTCGCGGTGTTCATCGGCGGGCCGAACCCGGCGCTGCGCGAGGACCAGCCCTACAGCCAGGCGCATTTCGACGAGGTCTGCGGGCGCTACGGCGATCCGGCGGTGATCGAGAAATACGAGACCGTCTTCATCGACTCGATCACCGTGGCCGGCCGGCTCTGCTTCCAGTGGTGTCGCGGCCAGCCCGAGGCCTTCTCGGAAAAGACGGGCAAGAGCGACATCCGCGGCGCCTACGGGCTGCATGGCCGCGAAATGATCGGGTGGCTGACCCATCTGCAGCACACGCGCGGCAAGCATGTCTGGTTCGTGGGCATCCTCGACGAGCGGCTCGACGACTTCAACCGCAAGGTCTTCCAGCCGCAGATCGACGGCTCGAAGACCGGGCTCGAACTGCCCGGGATCGTCGACCAGGTCATCACCATGGCCGACATCCCGGACCAGGGCGGCCAGCCGCAGCGCGCCTTCGTCTGCCAGACGCTGAACCCCTGGGGCTATCCGGCCAAGGACCGCTCGGGCCGCCTCGACCTCGTCGAGGAAGCTCATCTCGGGCGACTGATCGCCAAGATCGGTGAGCCCGGCCGCTCCCCTCTCGACCGCCTCACGTTCAGCCGCCCGGCGCCTGTCGTCGCGGACGCTGACGCCGCACACCCCAACAGCAACCTCTGATCCAGGAGCATCCCCATGACAACCGCATGGAACGATTTCAACGACGCCAGGCAGAACGCCAACCTCGTCCCCAAGGGCACGATCACCAGGGTGCGGCTCACCATCCGCCCCGGCGGCTTCGATGATCCCTCGCAGGGCTGGACCGGCGGCTATGCCAAGCGTGGCACCACGGGCTCCGTCTATCTCGACGCCGAATTCACGGTGCTCGAGGGCCCCTACGCCAAGCGCAAGATCTGGTCGATGATCGGGCTCTACAGCGCGTCCGGCCCGAACTGGGCCAATATGGGGCGCGGCCTGATCCGCGGCATCCTCAACTCGGCGCGCGGTCTCTCCGACAAGGACAATTCGCCGGAAGCCCAGAACGCCCGCCGCATCTCCGGCTTTGCCGATCTCGACGGTATCGAGTTCGTGGCCCGCATCGATGTCGGCACCGATGCGAATGGCGATGACAAGAACGAGATCCGCCAGGCGGTGACACGCGACCACAAGGAGTACGCCGCTGCCACGGGAGGCCACGCCGCGCCTACGGGCTACGCCCCGACTCCGGCCTATCCGGCTCCACAGCCGGCCTATGCGCCGCCGCAGCCTCAGCAGCCCGCTTATACGGCTCCGGCCCCGCAGCAGGCAGCCCCTGCGCCCGCCGCCGGCATGCGTCCCACCTGGGCGAAGTGAGGTCACACCATGCTGCTTCGCCCCCGTCAGAAACTCTTCGTTGAGCGCAGCCTGTCTGCGCTCGACACCCACCGCAACACGCTTGGCGTCGCGCCGACGGCGGCCGGCAAGACCGTCATGCTCTCGGCAGTCGCTGGTGAGATGGTGCGTGGCACCGATGCAAAGGCCTGCGTACTAGCCCACCGCGATGAGCTGACCGACCAGAACCGCACCAAGTTCGGCCGTGTCAATCCGGAGGTCACCACCTCGGTCGTGGACGCGAACACGAAGTCGTGGGACGGCCAGGTGACCTTCGCCATGGCACCGACGCTGTCACGGGTGCCGAACCTCGCCGACATGCCGGCGCTGGATCTCCTCGTCATCGACGAGGCGCATCACGCGGTGGCCGACAGCTACCGCCGCATCGTCGATCGCACGTTGCAGTGCAATCCGTCGGCCAAGATCTTCGGCGTGACCGCGACACCCAACCGCGGTGACAAGAAGGGCTTGCGCGAGGTCTTCGACAATGTCGCCGACCAAATCCGCATCGCCGAGCTGATCGCCTCCGGTCACCTCGTCAGCCCACGCACCTTCGTCATCGATGTCGGCGTGCAGGATGCCTTGAAAAAGGTACGCCGCGTCGCCGCCGACTTCGACATGGGCGAGGTCGACGCTATCATGAACAAGTCGCCGGTCACGGATGCGGTGATCGCCCACTGGAAGGAGAAAGCCGGCAATCGTCAGACGGTGGTGTTCTGCTCGACGGTCGATCACGCCCGCAATGTCGCCGACGCCTTCAATGCCGCAGGTGTTTCTGCTGCGATCGTCCACGGCGAGATGGGAGATGCCGACCGCAAGACCACACTCGCCGCTTATGATCGTGGCGAGATGCAGGTCATCACCAATGTCGCGGTGCTGACCGAGGGCTGGGACCACCCGCCCACCTCCTGCGTCGTGCTGCTGCGGCCGTCCTCCTACAAGTCCACCATGATGCAGATGGTGGGCCGGGGCCTGCGCACCGTGAACCCGGATGAATACCCGGGCATCCTCAAGACCGATTGCATCATCCTTGATTTCGGGACGTCGAGCCTCATCCACGGTTCGCTCGAGCAGGATGTCGATCTGAACGGCCGCGAGGTCACCGGCGACGCCCCCACCAAGACCTGCCCGTCCTGCGAGGCGAAGGTTCCGGCAGCACTCATGGAATGCCCGCTCTGTGGTCATGTCTGGGACACCGAGCGTGAGGCCAAGGAGCCGGATGCCCTCGGTCATTTCGTGATGACCGAGATTGATCTGCTGGCCCGGTCGAGCTTCGAGTGGATCGACATCAATGGTGACGGCTCGATCCTGATGGCGAGCGGCCTTGACGCCTGGGCCGGCGTCTTTGCCGAGGACGGCCGCTGCTATGCGGTCGGCGGTGCCAAGGGCAAGCGCGCTACCTTGCTTGGCGTCGGCGAAAGCCTGGTCTGCATCGCGGCGGCGGACGATTGGCTCAACACCAATGAGTCTGACGAGGCGGCGCACAAGACCAAGGGCTGGCTGCGCCAGCAGCCGACGGACAAGCAACTCGCCTGGCTGCCGCCCGCATGCCGCATGGACTTCAACCTCACCCGTTACCAAGCCTCCGCCATGTTGAGCCTGAAGTTCAACCTGACCGCAATCCGCGCCCGGATCAGCGAGGCCAAGGGCGCCCGGTTCGCGGTGGCGGCGTGATGGAGGAGCTTCATGTCGCCATCACCCACCTCTGCCGCCGCGCGGTTCACCTCTTGGCATCCGCGCTTTGCGCTGTGCCCGGTCTGCCGGCAGCCAGCGCGTGGTTTTGGCTGGTCCGAGCCTCAGCGCCCGGCGGCTTTGCCGCCAAAGTCATCAAAGCGGGCGCCTTTGCGCCCGAGCCGGCCGCGCCCCTCGGTGTGGTTCTGCTCCATCACCTGTCAGGCCTTCTTCTGGCAACGGGCCCGGAGGTCTTCCGCCATGGTTGATCTCACCGAGGAAGAAAAATCCGCCATCCGTCACGCCATGCAGATGGTGGCGGAAGTGATGGAGGAGATCGGCTGGCAGACCCGGCTGATCGAGCTCTCCGAGCCCCAGGTCCTCACCCTCATCGAAGTCGCCATCGGCGGCTTTCAGGACGCGATGCGCGAGATCGCCGCGGCCAACAAGCAGCAATTCCCGGAGGTGCCATTTTGACACTCGATTACAATCACACGCGCGGTTTCGTGGAACTGCTCAACAATGCCGTCGACACGGCGCTGACCGGTGAAAACGCCACACGTCCCCGCCGGGATTATCTCGGCGGCTCCCGCGTCGGTCACGCCTGCGAACGAGCCCTGCAGTTTGAATTCGCAGGCGCGCCGAAGGATGACGGCGCGGATTTTCCCGGCCAGACGCTCCGCATCTTCGCCATCGGTCACGCGCTCGAAGATCTGGCGATCCAATGGCTGCGCGCCGCCGGCATCGATCTCTACACCCGCAGGGGCAACCGCCCTGATGGTGAGCAGTTCGGTTTCGCCGTCGCGGACGGCCGCATCCGCGGTCACGTCGACGGTATCGTTGCCGCCGCGCCCGATGCCCTGAAACTCGCAGTGCCTGCGCTGTGGGAATGCAAGACCATGAACGCCAGGAACTGGCGCACCTGCGTCAAGGACGGGATGGTCGTCAGCAAGCCCGTCTATGCCGCCCAGATCGCGCTTTACCAGGCCTACATGGATGCAGCCGTTCCCGGGCTCGCGTCGAACCCGGCGCTCTTCACCGCCATCAACAAGGACACGGCCGAACTCCACCACGAACTGGTGCCGTTCAACGCCGAGCTCGCCCAGCGGATGAGCGACCGCGCCGTGCGCGTCCTCAGCGCCACCGATGCTGGCGAATTGCTGCCGCGCATTGCGCGTGACCGCGATCACTTCGAGTGCCGCATGTGCCCTTACGCCAACCGCTGCTGGAGCCTGCCCCAATGACCGATCATAACGACGATACGCCGGTGACAGGCGAAGGCCAGCAGCCCGGGGAAAAGCCCACCGGCGAGGTGATCCACTTCAACCCGTGGCGTGATTTCAACGACGCGGCCCCGCAGGAGGATCCGTTCGGCATCGAGCCCGATGCTGACCAGTTGGCGACGTTTCTGGATGTGGTCTTCGGCTATTGCGAAGGCCTGATCCCGGTTCGCGGTTTCGTCGACAAGGGACAAGGCCGGGACGGCAAGCCCAATAACATCTGGATCGACGCGGACGTCTCGGCCTTCGACAAGCTCAAGACCTTCGCCACCTGGGCGTGGCGCGAGGGTGCGGCTCTCTATGTCATCCCCGGCACGGTGGCGGCGCAGGGTCAGGCCCGCGCCCACGAGGTCCTGCAGATGCAGGCCTTGGTTGTCGATCTCGACGCGGGCGACATTCCGGCCAAGCTCGCGCATCTCGTGCGCCACCTCGGCACCCCTACGCTCACCGTCGAAAGCGGCGGCCGGACGCCCGAGGGCGCTACTAAGCTCCATGTGTGGTGGAAACTCACCGAGGCGGCCAGCGGCGAGGATCTCGCAGCCCTCTGCCGCCTGCGGGGCGACATTGCCATGAAGGTGGGTGGCGACACCCATTTCCGTTCGGCGCACCAGCCGATCCGCGTGGCGGGCTCGGTCTATCACAAGGGCGGCTTTCAGCGGCTCGTCCAGATCCGCGACCATCACCCCGTCGAGGTCGACCTCTCGGAGTTCGCCGAGCAGGTTGCTGCCATGCCGGCATTGCCGGGCTTCGGCGTCGAGCCCACGCCTGAGGCCAGTGCCAAACCCTCGCTCGAAGCCATTCTCACTACCCCCGTGCATGAGGGCGGCATTGACCAGTGGACGCGGTTCGAGGGGGTGAGCGCTGCGATCGGCCACTACATCCGGCTGGTCCACGACGGCAAGATGACGCCCGATGACGGTTGGGAAGCCATCTGTCAGTACAACGCCGCCATGGTGCGGCCGGCCTGGCCGATGGAGCGGCTGCAGCAGGAAGCCGACCGCCTGTGGGTAAGGCATGTCGAGAAGAACGGTCCCGCGCTTGTTCGCTTGGAGCAAGAACCGGCATCGGACAGGCTCGAACGTTACCCGATGAGCAAGTTGCTCTCCGACACGTCACCCATGCCGACCGACATCATCGCGCCCCGCGTTCTGACGCCCGGCGGTCTGCTGGTGCTCGGCGGCGCGCCGAAGGTTGGCAAGAGCGACTTCCTGATGAGCATGCTGGTGCACATGGCGGCGGGTGTTCCCTTTCTCGGGTTCACGCCACCCCACCCTTTGCGCGTCTTCTATCTGCAGGCCGAAATCCAATACCATTATTTGCGCGAGCGCCTGCAAAACCTCAAACTCGACAAGGCCGTCATCGAAGCCGCCAGCGATCGGTTATTTGTCACACCGAAGCTGAAGATGCTTCTCGACGAGAAAGGCGTTGCGCGGGTTGCAGAAGCACTGCGTGAAGAATTCGCTGACGCGCCGCCTGACATCATCTGCATCGACCCGATCCGTAATCTCTTCGACGGCGGTCCCGACAGCGGCGGCGAAAACGACAACGCCGCGATGATGTTCTTCCTTACCGAACGGGTCGAGCGGCTGCGCGAGGCGGTGGCTCCCGACTGCGGCATCATCCTCGCTCACCACACCAAGAAGATGAACCGCAAGTCGGTGGGCGAGGATCCGTTCCAGGCGCTGTCCGGCGCAAGTGCGCTGCGGGGCTTCTACACCTCGGGCCTGCTCATGCATCGCCCCGATGAGGAGAGCACCACGCGTAAGCTGGAAATCGAGCTGCGCAACGGCCCGGCGCTGCCGGCGAAACTCATCGACAAGGAAAACGGCCGCTGGGTCGAGATCAACCCGATGAACGAGCGCCTCCTGCGCAAGGAAGTGGGCGCCAAGCACGACGCCGAGCGGATGCGCAAGAACGAGGTTATACTCGGTCTGATCTATGAAGAGGCCCGCGCTGGGAAGGTCTACACCTTGACCAGCTTCGCCGAGGCCTTCGAGAACAAGGCGGGGCTGGGCGGGCAGACGGTCATCCGCGACCGCCTCGGCGTCCTCACCACCAAGGGCTACGTGAAGTTCGTGCGCGGCATCGCCGCGATCGAGATTGGCCTGGCCGCCGAGCGGAGCAAATACGGCTATCTCTGTGTCGAGGGAATGGAACTTGCCACCGGCGATGAACGGGTCGATGCCGCGACCGGTGAAGTCGTAACTGACCGCCAGGCGGTCTTGCCGAGCCATTACAAGTGCTCCCAGACCGGTGCCGTTCTGCCCGTCGAGAACCCCGCCGTATGGGTCTATCGCGAGGAGGATCTGGCATGATTTCGTTCCTCCCGAACCCTCCGAAATCTGCCCCTCGAAATCCGGAATCTGGACCAGATTTCGCAAAATCTGCTCAGATTTCGAAATCTGCAATCTGGCTTTTCACAAGCGTTTTCAATGGCTTGGATATTGATTTCCAGATTTCGGATAAAAATTTCCGAAATCTGCTCCGTAATCTGGATTTCACCAACAAAATCAATGGCTTTGAGCAGATTTCAGATTTCGGATTTCTCCCCCTAAAGGGAAGGTGCCACCCGCTGAAGCTGGGTGTGGCACCTTCTCGGGAACCTGCTTGGTGGGACGATGGATAAGTAGATCCATTCTCCCCCAACCCAGACGGACGGCAGCCTCTAGCGCGCCACCCCTGACCATCCCCCTTCACCCTTCATGACGGAGACCATCATGGCTTCGAACACCCAGACTCTGCCTATCGTCAGCCCCGGCCCCCAACCCGGACCCACGACAGGATCCATCCTCGCCCTCGACCTCGGCACCAGCATGGGCTGGGCGCTGCGCCTCGGAACCGACACCCACAGCGGCACTGTGTCCTTCCGACCCAGCCGGTATGACGGCGGCGGCATGCGCTATCTCCGCTTTCGCCACTGGCTCGATCAGCTGGCGGTGGAGTGCGCGCTGCCCGAGGCGGTCTACTTCGAGGAAGTGCGCCGGCACGCCGCAACCGATGCCGCCCACATCTATGGCGGCTTCCTCGCCAGCCTCACCGCATGGTGCGAGGAGCGCGGCCTTGCCTACCAGGGCGTCCCGGTCGGTACGATCAAGCGGCACGTCACCGGCAAGGGCAACGCCGACAAGCAGGCGGTGATCGCTGCCGTCCGTGCCCGTGGCTTTATGCCCGCAGACGATAACGAGGCCGACGCCATCGCCATCCTCCTCTGGGCCATCGAGACCAAGGGAGGCGTGTTGTGATGGATGCGGAAGCAATGCTCACCGAAGCGGCCCGCATCGTCTCCGAACGGCGTGTGGCCTACGGCGACCCCGCTGCGTCCATGGCGGCGATCGCCGCACGCTGGTCGGTGACCCTCGGCACGCCCGTCACCCCCGCAACCGTCGCCCTCTGCCTGATCGATCTGAAACTCGCCCGCCTCGCGCACGATCCGGCCCACGCCGACTCCATCACCGACATCGCCGGCTATGCGGCCGTGCTCCGTGAAGTCGTCACCCAACAGCTGCGGGAAGGAATTTGAACCATGGTTCGTGGACGCAAACGCAAACCCGGAAAACGCTACCCTTGCGGCAAACGCACGCGCGAGGAGACCGAGCGCGAGGCCATGTCGACCGTGATCGAAGCGCGCAAGCGCCATTTCGGCGTGTCGGGCAACGAGGCGCATGACGAACGCCTCGGCACCGCACTTGGACGGCTGGCCTTCAAGGGGTTGATCAGCGACCTGCAGTACCAGGCCGGTGTCGCCTTCGCCGACCTCTACCGTTGGCACAACGTCACCGTCGGATTGCCGATGCCGAGCCCGAGCTCGGTCACAGGGCTCCTGATCAACGAGGGCATCTTCGGTTCGAGCCCGAGTGAGCAGGTGCTTGAGGTCATCGACAAGGTAAAGCGGCGCTATGGCGACGCCACCGCAGCCCTCGCTGATTGCGACCGTGAGCAGCGCCTCTCGCCCGGACGCCCGCCGACATTCGTGGTCTACCGGAGGGTATGCGCCGACGAGGATGAGCAGCACTGGGACGCCGATGACATCGGCAATCTGCGCGTGGCGCTCAACGCCCTGGTGCGTGTATTCCGCCTGCGGTGAGACTTATCCACACGACACGGCTACGCCGCGCTTCGCACTGGTACGCAGGACTTAGTGCATTGATATACAACGCTAAAACGGCTTGACGACCACTCGTGACGCGGCTAAAAGTTCCGATATTGGATGCTTGGAAATGTGCCCGGAGATAACCCCTCCGGGCCTCTTCTTCTCCGGGAGGTGTCGCAAATGCGTGTTGTCTTTCTCGATGCCGACGACGTGCGCATCCGCTTCGGGGCTGCCTGCAACCGCCTCGGTGAGGGTGACGCGCGGCGAGCGTTCTCGATGGCCCTCAACAAGGAAGGCCGCAAGTCCTTCACGGCGATGCGCCGGGCGCTGAGCCAGCAGTCCTCGATCCCCCGCAGTGCGGTGAATGCAGCGATGCGCTTCAAGGGTGCGACGCCTACTACGCTCTCGACCACCACCTCCGGCTCCGGCCGGCATCTGCCGCTGTCCAGCTTCGGTGCCAAGCAGTTCTCCTACGGCGTACGGGCTAGGATCTGGGGACGTGCGCAGACTTTCCGCTCGGCCTTCATCGTCAACCGCTACGCCAGCGGCGCCTTCAAGCGTAAGGGCAATGCCCGCTTCCCGATCGAGCAGCTCTGGGGTCCAGCGGTCCCCGTCGAAATGCTGCGCGACGAAGCGCACGCCGCTTGGACCGACC
>Ga0247831_1003240_pt1 | contig 24276 bp, 16 predicted proteins | sample LaCruzMarch2015__9_FD_192406 | JGI IMG/M metagenome (GOLD analysis project Ga0247831, IMG submission 192406) | Freshwater microbial communities from meromictic Lake La Cruz, Castile-La Mancha, Spain - LaCruzMarch2015_1m | ecosystem: Environmental > Aquatic > Freshwater > Lake | place: Spain...
TCTTCGCGAATGATTGAAGTCGATTCTTTATTACAACCATGTTTAATTTGAAAAACTAAAACCAGGCTTAATTGTTCAAAATCATATTCCCATTGTTTATACAATTTAGTAAATTGAGTTGTATAAAATCCTTTAGAAGAATCGGCATCATTCTCACCCTGATACCAAATTATACCTTTAATTGCATCTTTCAAATTAGATTTTTGGCATCGATACATTAGTCGATCATATATGCGAGAATAATTTACTTGACTTGATTCTGATTTTTGATGTTGTACAATAGATGTACTACCCTCTGAACCATTCAAGACACAAATAGGAATACTATGCGCTTTTACTAATGAATCTGCAAAATGAAATCCGAGTTGACCGACATAAAACTGCAAGTTGGATTCTGGCGTGCAATGTTTTGCAATACCCCAAAGCGTATCTGCAACAAAAACCTCATTCGAGGTTGAATAAGGTCTTCCAAAACTACGAACAAAGGGATTTTCAGGCAATGAAGCAGAAGAATCGAAAGGAATTTGAGCAAAAGCATTTGATTGTCCCAATACCAGATAAACATCACCACAGCAAATTTTATCTGATGATTTTAATAAAGTCCTTGTGGAATCTTTAATTCCAAATAATTTAAACGAGTATGAATTTAATGATGCTTGTAAAGTGTAACTAAAAGTAAATTTATGCGTAAGTTCATTTTGAATGAACGTGACAAATTGACTATCTTTTTTCCCATTGGACTGTTCACAAATTAATCCGATACGATCAGCTAAGGAGTCAGGAATATTGCCCGAAATTGTTATGTCACAAGTATTTTGTTCGCTTCTTGGAAAAAACTGATATTGAGCTGGAAAGGAAGAAATTTGAACTTGAGCTAATATAGAGTAGCTCAAAAACAATATAGCAATAAATTGAAAGATACAATATGCCATGAATTTCATAACATAAATATAAATCAATTAGTTGACTAATTCATGCTGTAACGATTTGATAACATCAACAATAGCTTGCGCATCGTATTCGCATTCACGATACAATTCAGCTGGTTTGCCATGTTCAACAATTCGATCAGGTATACCGAGCATTTTGACAACAGGTGTATATTGATGTAAAGCAAAAAACTCTAAACATGCACTACCAAAGCCACCTACAACAGTTCCATCTTCGATTGTCACAACATGTTTAAAATGTTGTCCGACTTCATGTAAAATAGATTCGTCTATTGGTTTAACAAAACGCATATTGTAATGCGCAGGTTTATAACCCAATTGAGCTAATTGGGCGCAAGCTTTGACTACGAAATTACCTGGATGACCTAATGATAAAATGGCAATTTCAGTTCCTTCTTGAATCAGTTCACCTTTACCAATGTTCATTTTTTCGAATGGTGTTTGCCACTGTGGCATTACACCTTCACCACGTGGATAACGAATTACAAAAGGGAGAGTGTTTTCCTCCAATTGTGCTGTATACATCATGTTGCGCAATTCTTGCTCATTCATAGGTGCACCTATAATCATGTTTGGAATACAACGCATATATGGTATATCGTATACGCCATGATGCGTAGGTCCATCATCGCCTACTAGTCCAGCTCTGTCTAAACAAAATATGACTGGAAGTTTTTGAATAGCTACATCATGAACAACTTGATCGTAAGCACGTTGCATAAATGAAGAATAAATATTGCAAAATACTTTCATCCCTTGCGTAGCAAGTCCTGCACTTAAAGTCACAGCATGTTGTTCGCAAATACCTACATCAAATGCTCTATCAGGCATTTCGGCCATCATAAATTTCAAAGAACATCCAGAGGGCATAGCTGGTGTTACACCCATTATTTTTGGATTGACTTTGGCAAGTTCTATGATAGTTTTTCCAAATACATCTTGATATTTAGGTGGTTGAGGAGTATCGTAGGTAACTCTATTGATTTGTCCTGTTGTTTTATCAAACAAACCTGGCGCATGCCAAAGTGTTTGATCTTTTTCGGCAAGATCGTATCCTTTACCTTTTACAGTATTGATGTGTAATAACTTTGGCCCTTTGATTTGTTGCAAATCACGCAAGGTTTCAACGAGTTTAAGTACATTATGACCATCAACTTGACCAAAATAACGCAAGCCTAAACCTTCAAATAAATTACTTGTTTTAGAAACAACAGCTTTAATACCAGCCTCTGTTTTGGAAGCCATTTTTTGATGAAATTTACCAAAAGGCAACTTACCTATCAAATTCCAAATATCATCTCGAACCATATTATAGGTTTTTGAGGTTGTGATATCGGTTAAATATTCCTTCAATGAACCAACATTTGGATCAATACTCATGTTGTTGTCATTCAAAATAATCAACATATCGGCTTTTGTAGTTCCCGCATGTTGAAGCGCTTCAAATGGCAAACCGGCTGTCATAGCGCCATCGCCAATGACTGCGACGTGCTGGCGATTGGTTTCACCGTTTAATTTGCTTGCAATAGCCATACCCAAAGCTGCAGAAATAGATGTGGAAGAATGTCCTACACCAAAAGCATCATATTCACTCTCACTTCTTTTAGGAAAACCACTAATTCCGCCATATTTTCTATTCGTATGAAATTCTTCTCTACGACCAGTCAAAATTTTGTGACCATAAGCTTGGTGACCTACATCCCAAATTAATTGATCATAAGGTGTGTCCAAAACATAATGCAAGGCAACCGTGAGCTCCACCACACCGAGGCTTGCACCAAAATGTCCACCATTAACACTAACAGTATCAATAATAAACTGACGTAGTTCGTTACAAACTTGCTGTAACTGCTCTTTTTTAAGTTTTTTTAAATCAGAAGGGTATTTAATGGTTCGGAGTAGTGGGCCTGCTTCAATCTGCATGGATGTATAAAATTGTAATAGTCAAAAATACATATAGTTTTGTAAAATATGAAGGGAATATCCATTTAAATTAACCAATTGTCATAAGTTTTACCAATACTTTATCAAACTTAGACGAACTGAATTAAAAAATTGTAATTTTGAACCATGAGTTTACTCAACAATTTTGGATTAGCTCTCCAACATTATAAAGACGCCATATCATTAATACAAAGGGAAAAACTGGGAGGTTTATTTCTCTTGTCTTGCTTACTTTATTTAACTATTACACTCTTAAGTGCATATCTCATGTGGCTTGGACTTGATCAAAGTTTGAATTATTTCCTGACCTTATCATTTGTAACTACAGTAACTCAATGGTTTGAAAACATACCAATAGTCTTGAAACTTATAAAAATCGGGCTTTATTTGTCTTTGTTTTTTGTATTTATCTCAGTGTATAAATATCTTTTTTTGGCTTTAGCATCACCGTTGTACGCGTACATTTCGGAACGAACGGCAGAAATCATCAATCAAACTACCTACAAATTCAATTTTGGTCAATTTCTACATGATGTCATTCGCGGCATTCGAATATCTTTTCGCAATTTTGTTGTACAATTCTTTTTAACTCTTCTGCTCTTGATTTTATCATTTATACCTATTGTAGGTTGGTTATTTGGTTTGATAATAGTTGTTTTAGATTGTTATTATTATGGATTTTCTATGCTAGACTACAACTTCGAAAGACATAAATTATCGATACAAACGAGTCGAAAATTGATTCGATCAAACAAAGGAATCACAATAGGCAATGGTCTAATCATGTATTTATCTTTGTTGATTCCAATCCTTGGAATAATATTTATAGCACCACTTTCAGCTATTGCTGCAACGATTTCATTTTACAAAAACCCAGCATTCTCAACAGCTGCAAAACAATGAACATGGAAAAAGGAACTCTACATTTAATTCCCAATATACTCGCTGAAAATAGCACACAAGCCATCCCTGAATATATAAAAAAGCTTGTAACAGACTTGAAAATATTTTATGTCGAAGAGATTCGAAGTGCGAGACGTTTTTTAAAAATGATGAACCGCGATATCAATATTGATGGTTTAACATTTTATATGTTGAATGAACACGAAAATGAATCATTACAATATGCAGCATCTATTTTAAATAAAGGAAATTCAATTGGTTACATCAGCGAAGCGGGTTGTCCAAGTGTGGCAGATCCTGGACAAGAATTGGTAGAAATTGCACACAAACACAATTGCAAAGTAAAACCTCATGTCGGTCCAAATTCTATTTTATTGGCACTAATGGCATCTGGATTTAATGGGCAACAATTTCAATTTTTAGGCTATTTACCAAATAAACAACCTATGCTATCGCATAAAATTAAAGATATCGAAGTCGCAAGCAAACTCAATGATTCAACTCAATTATTTATTGAGACACCTTACCGTAACAATCAATTGATTAGTGAAATTCTAAGATTGTGTTCGAACCAAACTCGCCTTTGTGTAGCGTCTGGATTGACTGGGGAACAAGAAAAAATAATTTCATGTACGATACAGGAATGGAAAAATATGGAATATAACTTTCATAAAATCCCAGCCGTATTTGCCCTTTATGCTAACTAAGATTATAGTCCAGGTGTATATTTTACCTCAGATACTTTCTCAATGCGATCAATAATATACTGACCATTTTCTTGGTTTTGATTTCTACCATTGTAGTTCTCACCTCTCCATGGCAAGGATTTTCTATATTGTGTGTAGTGTACACTTACATTTTTGCCAATTATTTTGTTTAAACTATCTGCAAGTTTTACATCAATCACGGAAAAAAAGAAATTGTTGGTATTTATTGTTCCACCCTGTGCGGAACGCAGACCTGGTTGAACCATTTCACCTTCATAAGTTTTAAAAATATTACCCTTTCTAGAAAATTTAAATAAAATCCCTTCTCGAGTACCATCGCTAAAAGAATTGTAAAAAAACCAATAAATATAGCCTGCACCAAACAACAGCAATATAGCAATAGATAAAAATATAAATTTTTTCATGTATGAGTTTATACTGCGAAATTACGTCTTTCTATCGAAATCGCAACTATCAATCCATTTTTGTACTTTTGAATAAAATCAGTTCATATGAAAATCTACTTTTTCATTTTATGCATGCTTATTGGAAATCAAATGTTTGCTAAAAACAAACCAATTATAATCAAGTTAGAATCTAATGATACAGCAAAAATCCAATTGCCTTACACTCTATCTGAAGTGCTTTTTGCAGAACAATCGAGCGATACCATAGGATATTTGTCCAATAAATCTGATCCTACTCCTTTAACTGCTATACTGCAAAATCGAAAAAAAACGTTTGAAACTTATCTAAGCAATTCTTATTCAAGTGAAAAAAAAGGCTCTAACATTGCTCTTCGAATTTCTAGGTTGAATATAAATCCTATTGAAGCAACAAAATTTTCACCTACAGATACATTTCACTTTGAATGCGAGTTTCTTCGTATTCAAAATGGCGAAAAGGAATTACTTTATACATTCAAAGCTAAAAATTTATTAGGTTCATATAATCAACCAGAACTCATTTTGAGCAATTATATCAAACGCGCTTTGCGCTCTGCAATTGATCAATTTTCTCAAACATTTCTCAAAAACAACCATTGGAATGTCTTAGCCGATACATCAACATCACTAGTTCAAACATCAGCATTATTGAATCAATTTAACTCAAATGACAGCATAGCTTGTTCAAAAAAAAGAAATATACAATACGAAGATTTTAATAATAACAAAGTCAACGATTCTACAAAAAGTGCTGGACATGCCAGGTTGATACTTACTTATGCTGCTCAAAGTGAGGAAAAGGAAGGGAAATTGTATTTAACCATACACACAAAAGCGTTTTTGGATAAAACAAGAAGCTGGATCAATCCAAAAGTTAATGATCCTAATTTTATAACTTACCAACAACTACATTTTGACCTATGTACCTATTATGGTTGGAAGTTGAATAATGCATTTCGCTCAACTCATTTTACTTATGGTGAGTTTAAAAGCGAACTAAATCAGGTTTACAACACTATATATTCTGAATATACACATCAACGAAAAATTCTACAAGATGAAACAAACTCTGGCCAAAATTTGACTAAAATGAATGAATGGAAAAGTAAAACTAAGAACTTAATGAGCCAAATTGACTTATAAAAAATTTAATAATAATGAACTTATTATAATCAAAGAGATAACTGAATTTATAAATTCCTTTGATTCATTAAAAACCCAATAATCATTTAATTTTAATCTTCAATTCATTCTTTTTCACTTGAGGATTTCTGCTTTAAAAATTTTATATTTCGAATAAAATTAGTATATCCTGTTCGCTTTATAGGTGAGTTTTTAAATACTTTATCGAAAGTAAATTCTTCTACATTTTCCCAGTCTGCTGTAGTAAAATTTAGCATTTCTGTTGTTGGTGAAAATGAATCAATTTGATGTGGTGAAGAAAATCGATTCCATGGACAAACATCTTGACAAATATCGCATCCAAAAATCCAATCATTCCATTTATGATCTGTATCAATCAAAGCATCTTTTAATTCTATGGTATAATATGATATACATTGACTTCCATTGATTTCTTTGTTAGGTAAAATTGCTTCCGTAGGACAACTATCTATACACTTAGTACAAGTTCCGCAATAATCTTGTAGGTATGGCAAATCATACTCCAATTCAATATCAATCATCAATGTGGCTAAAAAGAAAAAAGAACCCGATTTTTTTGAAATTAAATTTCCATTTTTTCCTACCCATCCCAAACCACTTTTGACAGCCCAAGCTCGCTCCAATACAGGCGCACTGTCAACAAATCCTCTACCACTTACCTCTCCTATTGTTTCATTAAAATAAAGTAATAATTCATTTAATTTTTTCCGAATGACAAAATGATAATCTTCGCCATAAGCGTATTTAGCTATTTTATAGATTGAATTTGGCTGTATTTGTTCAGGAAAATAGTTCATCATAAGGGTTATTACACTTTTAGCACCATCAACCAATTTTGTTGGGTCAATACGTTTATCAAAGTGGTTCGCCATGTAACTCATTTTGCCATGATGGTTCTGATTTAACCATTTTTCGAGTCTAAAAGCATCATCAACGAGCTGTTCCGCCTTAGCTATACCGACATAAGTAAAGCCCAACTCATGAGCTTTATCTTTGATTTGTCGCGTATATTTGCCAGTCATCATATTTAGCAATGATAATAAGTTTTTTTAGATATTTGTTAACGCTAAACCACTTAACTTTACAATCTTTATTAAGAATAACTTAAACAATGAATAAAAAATCGTTTTTACCACTTGTCTTTGTGTTGGCATTGGGTATCTTCTTTTCGTTTAAACTAATTGCTGACAAAAGCAATTTAGAACTTTTACCTTTCCAATCGGATGTCAATATTACCCCTTACGCATTACCGGAAGACAACAGTTCGAGTAAGAATCAAGTCATTCTGCAAACAATCATGCAAGTTTTAAAGGATGGTCATTATTCTCCAAAGGAAATCAATGATGAATTTTCAAAAAAAGTATTTTCAAAATATATGGAAATGTCTGATTATGGTAAATTATTTTTACTACAATCTGATATTGATGAGTTTAAAAAATTCGAATCAAAAATTGATGATGAAATTTATGCTGGGACTACAACGCTTTACGATATTGTTTCAGAACGTATAGTAGCTCGAATCAAAGACGCTGAAAAATATTACAAAGCAGCTCTCGAACAAACGTTCACTTTTGATGGAAATGATGAAATTGAATTGGATGGAAAAAAATTGAATTGGGCTTCGGATCAAACAGATTTGCAAAATCGTTGGACTAAAAGTATCAAATATAGAACCTTAGCTCGTTTTACTGAATTGAAAGAGCAACAAAAAACGACAAAAGATGAAAAAGAAAAAAGCAAGTCAATCGCTCAATTGCAAATAGATGCGAAAGCCAATGTGCAAAAAAGCATGGAGTTTTTCTTTAAACGTTTAAATAAAATCAATGACAGTGATCGTTTTGCTACATACATGAACAGTATAAGTCATGTAGTAGATCCTCACACTGATTTTTTTCCCCCTAAAGACAAACAACGTTTTGATGAAGAAATGAGTGGTGCTTTTTTTGGTATAGGTGCTCAACTTCAAAGCGAAGAAGGTGCTTGTAAAATCAAACAAGTCATAGTAGGCACTCCAGCCTGGAAAGATGGACGACTGAAAATTGAAGATATCATTCAAAAAGTAGCTCAAGGGGATGAAGACCCTGTTGATATAGCTGGTTGGGACTTAGAAGACATTGTACAAATTATTCGTGGCAAAGAAGGTTCAGAGGTTCGTTTAACAATTAAACACATAACTGGCGAACAAGAAATAATTTCATTAAAACGAGGAAGAGTTGAAACTGAAAGCACTTTTGCAAAATCTGTTTTATTGAAAAATGGAACTACTACATTAGGTTATATTTTACTACCTGAGTTTTATTCCGCCTTTAATGATCCTAAAGGAAGAAAAAGTGCCGAGGATATGGCTAAAGAAATCGAAAAATTAAAACAAGCTAATGTCAATGGTATCATCATCGACTTGAGAAACAATGGCGGAGGGTCATTGTCTGATGTTGTAGAAATTGGTGGTATGTTTATCGATCGAGGTCCTATTGTTCAAGTTAAATCAAGAGAAGCTATAGCTCAATCATTGAATGACCGAGTTGGTGGTAGTTTATACGATGGACCATTGGCTATACTTATCAATCAAGGAAGTGCATCAGCATCCGAAATATTAGCTGCAGCCATGCAAGATTATAAACGAGCTATTATACTTGGTACAACTTCATTTGGAAAAGGCACAGTTCAACGAATTTTTAATTTAGAAGAATTTTATAGAGGCGAAGCTGGTTTGGCACCACAAGGTTCAATTAAATTAACCTTACAAAAATTTTATCGTATTAATGGTGGTTCTACTCAATTAAAAGGCGTAACACCAGATATAATCCTACCAGACGCTTTTGAATTGTTGGACATTGGCGAACGCAAAGATGATAATTCTCTAGAGTGGGATCAAGTAGCGAAAGCAGATTATAAAGCATTGCCTCCTAAAGTCGATTTTTTAAAATTAAATGAATTATCTAAAAAAAGAATTGCACAAAATGAAGCATTTAAAATCATTGGTCAAAATGCTACTCGTATCAAAAAACAAACTGATGACAACAAATATTTTTTAAATGAAATCAAATATTTAGAACAAATAAAAGAAACAAAAGAATTATCTAAAAAATTAGAAGGCTTAGACAAAATCAAAGCTAACTACAATGTGGTTAATTTAGTCGTAGACAAACCTAATATTGAGAAAGATTCTGTAAGCATTAAACGAAATGAAGAATGGATCAAAAACTTAAAAAAAGATCCTTACGTTTCTGAGGCATCTAATGTATTGTTAGATTGGATAAAACTTGGAAACAAGTAGTAGGTAAAAGTAATTTCAAATTCTAATCGAAAAGTAACTTTTCTGCTTATTAAAGCACTTTATTATCCAAAATAGGGACTAATTATGATATAATATATGTTTATTTTCAACATAATACATATTATTAATATTTTAATTTGATTAAATTCATTCCAATATTTTGGTATTAACAAAAAATTTGTTGTATTTTTCTGAAACCAAAAATTTAATGCTATGTTATTCAGAAGCTACAAAACCATTGAAAGCAAAAAAAACATTGATGTTTTAAAGAAAACATTTCTAGGACAACACCTTAAAGTACATAATTTAGATTTTGAAATTTCAGAGAAAGAAGACAAAATAAAGATTATTCCGCATGCCGAAAATGAAGATCATATTTTCACTCTTCCTATTACAAGTTTAAGATTGATTTCCAAATCTGATGGAACAACTATCAAAATGCAATGCAAACCAAGACGCATTGATATTGGTGGTCCGTACTTGCTTATGATATTCATCACTTTTGCAATTATTGCCGGTATTTTGCTGATATTAAAAGGAGAAGGTAACTATGATTTTACGGCATACTTACTTATGGGCATCGCTGGGATAACTTATGTTTTTCTTTTTATTCGAATGCAACAAGGCTATTTTGATTACATCCGCAAAATCAAAAAATGGGTTGTTGACCACGCCTAGCATTTAGTTATAATTTATCTTAAATACTGTTTTACCTTGAACTTGCAAAACAGGTTTAAACATACTGTCTTGAACCTGTTCACCCAAGACATTATTTTCAATATCCAATAAATAATAATCAACTTTATAACGTTTCAATTCCGCAATAAGCTCTGGTTTTGTATAATCACTTCGCTCAATCGTATAAAATTGATTTCCTGTCAAATAAGCTACAACCCACATTGGACCAGCATCTTCAACATTTGATGTAAAGCTACCTTTAATTTTGTTTTGTTTTAATACTTCTGACAATTCAAATAAACTTTTATTTTTATATTTCAACTGTTCAATTTGCAAAGCAGGTAAAACTAAAAAAGATACTACTAATAGAACTGCCGCTATACGATACAAATAATGGTGAAATATAACTGAATTAAACTTTTCTAAAAGTTTTGCACCAAGTATTAATAACAAAAAAGTATTTAACCAAATATATCGTGTTTCGATGTGCATCATCAAATATCCTATGGGCAATACTAGCACAGTTAGAGTCAAAATTTGCATATCAAAATCAACAATTTCTTTTGCTAATTTTTCTTTTCTAAAAAAATAAAAATAAATGCCAATGAAAAGAAAAGCTAATGATAAAAATGTAATCTCAGTGAAGCAACCTATAGCTACAAATATTGTATGAATGATGCGAGCTATCCAACGTGCAAAATGTGCAGCGGATGAAAATGGCGAACTTAAATTGGTTTGACTTAAATAAGGATCTTCCCAAAAACTTGGTGAATCTTGATAGGTAGGTGGTATCAACAATTTTATTTCCGGCTTAAACGATTTTCCCCTATTGATATACCAACTCATATTGAGTTTGCCTGCATGCCCTGACAAGGAAAATTCACCATACTTTTGTTTCAAAGCAAAAGACCAAGGTAATATCACTACTATGCATGTAACAATTCCAAATAAAGACGATAGAGCCGCACGTTTTAAAGTTATTTTTGAAGAATAATAAGACCAAAGCAAGAATACATTGAAGTGTAGTAAAAAGAATACAAATGAATACGCTTTGGCGTAAAAACCAATACCCATAATGACTCCACTCAAAATAGTATACCCATAAGATGAATAAAATGATTTTGAGATAATTAACCTCACATACAACATGACAAATATCAATTGAAGTAAATCGCCAAACAATTGAAAATAGGCATAAAAGCCAATAATCAATGGTACTGCTAACATGATTATATTCTGAATAAATGGTTCAAGTTTAAAACGCTTAAGTAACGTATAAAACTGAATAATGAGTATTCCACCAAAAATACCGTTGACAATTTTCGCAGCAAGAAATGCATCAATGTCATTTTTTATAAATGGAACAATACACCAAACATTTAAAGGGCTCCATAATCCATTTATGCTGAGCAAATATTCCCCTTTTGCAATTCGATTTGCAATAGTTAAATAAGCAACACAATCACTATCAAGCATGTACCCTAAATATGGATCTAACAATTTCCATACGAGGATATACAACACCAAAGATGTCGGCAAGATTAATTTATAAAACCAATTCTTCATGTAGGGCTCTAAAATAATCAAATGAATGCAACAATCGGCTTCCATACCAACTAAAAAGTTCACCATCAACTAATTTAATAGGTATACCTGGACAAATAATTGCTAATTCATTAATGTGTTTGGCTTTAAAAGGATATGGTTCGCTAGAAAGAAAAATGCAATCCGGCTGAATCATTTCAATGTCTTCATGGGTTAGAATAGGATATCGGACTTTATCTACGGCATTATTGAAACCAGCCTTTTCAATCATTGAGTGGATGAAAGTGTTTGTGCCAGCTGCCATATAGGGATTTTTCCAAATCAAATACAATACACGTAAGGTAGCCTTGGGTATGTGATTATCCTTGTCTTTTAATTGATGTATAATTTGCTCGGCTCGTTCAGACGTTTCTGTAATGATTCCAATTTTCTGTATCATGTCATTCGCTTGTTGCAACGAATTGATATCACTAATCCAAACTGGACAAAACTGACTCAACAATTCGATTTGTTCACGTTCATTTTCTTCTTTATTGGCTAGAATTAAATCTGGTTCTAAAGATTGTATAAGCTTAATATTTAAATTTTTGGTCCCTCCTACTCGTTGCTTTGTTTTAAACCAATGACTTGGATGGATACAAAACTTAGTGATTCCAATAACTTCTTCATCAAGCCCAAGGTCGTATAGAAGTTCTGTTTGTGATGGTACAACCGAAACAATACGATTTGGCTTTTTGCAGATAAGTACTTCTCTATTGAGTTGATCGATCACCAAAATGTAATTTATATAAAATAAGGATACTAAAAGAAAAGACCAAATCGAGAGGAAATAAAATACTTCCTAAAGCTTCTCCAAATGCATTGTGTCCAAAGAATAGTTTAATAGCAATTTCTAAAAACATCAACATAAAATAAGCAAAGGCGCACCATCTCTTTTTAAAATAAATACCAGTCCAAGCCAAAGAAAACAATAAAAGTCCAAAGGGGTAAGCATGATTTAATGTCCAAACAGTATAATCAGAAAACATGGTATAAAATGCCCAAATGGTTGCGGCAATATGAAAAATTAAAATTCCAAGTATAATAAAAGGTGAAAATTGTTTCAAAGTTTATGAATCGTTTTTAGGTAATGTATCAACAAGTATAGGTTTAGATTGTCGTTTTGATTTGGATTGAAATAAGTCTGAAAATTGATTGAATACTTTACGATATGACAATCCCATGCCGCCTTTTGTAAAGTTTTGTGTGCCTAATTCCAATGTATTTGTACTGTTGGTTCTATAGGCAGTAGCTCTAAATCGGCCATCTTCAGATATAAGGAATTGTGCTTTAAAATCACCCCCAATAAAATTACTTGACGTTTTGCCATTAGCATCGCGCCCCACATCCAAACTATTCCCAAAATCAATAATCACCCGATCATTGAGGAAACTACCAGAAACATTCAACGAAAATTGATTGGTATTTAAGTTGTTCAAATTTTCTGAAGTTGCGTTGACATTTTGATAGTCTAAATTCAATGAAAAGTTTTTAAGACCAGTAACTTTCTGAAATAGATTGGTGACTTCTGAAGACAATGCACTCGAGACCACATCTGAGACTGTAGACAATGAACCACTTCTGTAAGCTGAGTTTGTTATACCGTCTGAAGCTTTAAATTCTCCTAAAATCAATAATATACCTGATTGCGAAACCAATTCCTTTTCATCGTTTTTGATTTGTTCAAGTTTAGTATACGCAGCAGTTCCGATTGCTTTGTTATCCGGTTGGGTAATGTCAAATTTAAAATCAGGTTGTGCTAAAGATCCTTTTAGCATCAAACTGATGTAAGTGGCATATTTGCGTTTAGACTCACTTTTGTCTGCTTCATCTAGATTGGCATATTGATCGCTAATCAATGGATACAAAGGTAATTGTTTTGGCAACTTATAGATGGCTTTCACATCAAGTGAAGCGTTCAAAGCATCCCCACTCCATGTGATTTTACTATTTTCATCAATTGAAAACTCACGAGGAATTAATCCTCTGAAATTAAATAGATATTTACCCTGTGTTATGACATAAGTACCAAACATGTTAATCGAATTGCCCAAATCTACATTAAGTTTTATAGCACCATTTCCTTTGGCTTGAATTTCCTCACCAGTATTTTGATCTAAAATAATAAAAACTTCTGCATCAGGCGTAGCATCAATATTCATGTTTAAATTCAAATAGTAGGGTTTAGTGTTTTTTTCATCTTCTTCTTCCTGACTTCGACCTATTGTTGCAAATTGAATATAATCGTAAGTGGACGCATCTCCAGAAGAATTTATCGGCAAGTGAAATTGAGATCCTTTAAGCGGTTTAGCATCTACATCAACGATTAAATCATCTATTGGGCCATTGATACGAACATTGACTTTGGCAGGCACATATCCATAAAACAAATCATTTTCGTATGAACGTGTATTCAAACAAAGTAAATCAGGTGACTTAACAGATAGATTTAAATTAAAATCGCTAAAATTTTTGTGCGAAATGTACCCTTTTATAATCCCACTATATGTACCTGTTCTTTCATCGTTGAGCTCTATATCACTGAGTTCTATTTTTTGGTTATTGAACTTAAATGCAGCAGAGTTCATTCGGTAAGAAGTCCCTAAAAAAAGCACTTTCAAATTGACATTTTTGATATCTATTATACCTGAAACTTTTGGATCGTTTAGATTACCAACAATGTTGACTTTACCTGTTGCAATGCCATCTAAATTAGAAATATAATCTCCTATAAATTGTTCCACAGGGCTTATATCTATACGATCTAGCTCGGATATGATATTAATTGAACTATCTTTTACGTTGATAAAGCCAGATAGTTTTGCATGACTAGATCCTTGGGATATACTTGTCGTTTTATTGACAATCAGTTTCTCATTATTAATATCATAAATTGCACTTACGTTGACAAGGCCTATAGTGTCTTTATTAAATAATACATTATTAGTAGAACTAAAATCTGTAAATATTGTAGGATTATTTTTAAAGTCAGCTAATATAATATCACCATTTATACGACCATTTATCAATATATCTTTCATTTGCAGTAATGAAGAAGCACCAGCCAAATCTAACATTTGAAAATTTGCTATTATATCTTCTGTTTTATTGTTTTTAGTATTGATTGTAATTTTTTGTGCACCACTTTCAATAATAAAATCTCGAATTATAATGTTGTCTCCAAGTACAATATTATGATTTGAATACAATTGCCATTTGTCATTTTTAATACTGATCGTAGAAGGCAATACATTAATAAAAAGTTGATTGTCAAATGCATTTGCTTTGCAATTAAGCGAAGCTTCACCAAGAATATCATTAATGCTTTGAGAGTTTATACTCAATGAAGCAGTATCGTTTGCCATGGAAGAGTTTAACTGAAAAGATGGCACTATTACATCATTATTGTAGGATACATTTCCACCATTTGCAGTCAATTCAAAACTTTTAAAATCCCCTACTCCGACGATAAATAAATTTCGAATTAAAAACTGTTGGTAGCCAAACTGTAAGATGTTTGCATCCATTGTAAATCGTTGTGCTTTGGTATTTAAATCTCCTGACAAACTTATGTTAGACAAATCATGAAAATCAGGCGCAAAAATTGCTACCATTGAGTCAACTGCTTTTAGTTTTATATCAAATGTAAATGCTTCCTCTTTATACTGTTTGGGTTTGTTAATGTATTCAGGCAAATAGTGATACAAATAAAGCTGAAACGAATTGGACAATTCAGAGATTGTAAAATCTCCCTTTAACTCAGCATCTGCAATGCTACTTGTTAGATTTAATGATTTTATCCCATTTGTTTCGTGCGATTCGAGTAATAAATCTTCTAGGAAATAACTTCGGGTTCCATCATCTATCGTTAGATTTTTCAATTTGGCAGTGCCTATAAAATGATCTATAACGTTGCCTGTAAAATTCATGGTTACATAACCCGACCCAATAATAGGTTGTTTTGTTAATCCAAGTTTTTGAAAATTGACTTTTAAGAATCGCGAATTAAAATTATAAACAGGATCCTTACCACTCAAATCGAGTTTGCCATCAAAATTAAGGGCCATATTGGGATCTTGCGAAACAAATATGCCATCAAATTTTTTATTAGCAACTAGACCATTGATAGTTAAATTTTGATAGATTGTTTGGTTCAATTCTATCTTAGAAATGGTGGCATTAACTTTTGAATTAACAGAATTAAAATCAAATCCACTCCCCTTCAATTCGCCATTCATGGTTATTTTTCCTATTGAAGTTTGTTTAACCAAAGTGCCTATATCAAAATTTTCAGTTGCTAAATGACCATCGTATGCAGGTGTTTTAGATTTAAAATTCAAGTTCAAATCTAATATAGCATTGCCAAGTGAAGTTGCTAAATTTCCTTTAGTATTAAAATCATCAACCTTACCTTTAAAATTTCCTTTGTAATCGATGTTGTTCAATTTATGCCATGCTACTGCGTCGGTTTTGGTTTGAGGTACTAGTCTATTTAAATCTGTTCCTGTTGTTTTGAGTTGATCTATTGTATAATCAAATACCGTTTCATCAATGTTTGGAAAACCTACAATTGTTCCATTCCCTTTGAAAGAAGAGTTGGAAGTTGATAAATTCAAATTGGTTGTAGCAAGATTTCCAACCAAGCCATTGACATCACCTGCAACTTGAATAGCTATAGGATATTCATTGAGCAATGGAGCAAAATAGGCAATGTCTAACGATGAAACTGAAGATTTTTGCAACGAACCATGAAGAACAACTTTATTGATAAAATTATTGAAATCATGAAAGTTTGAATACGTCATTGCGTAATAATTACCTACTTTTGAATATTCAGTTTGTAAATTCAAATCGCTCAGTTCGGCTAGAACTTGCGAAAGCTTAAGTTTGGCTTGTACAGATTTTAGTTTCAAACCACAACGTTCATTTGCAGTCAATTGTTGTATGTCAGCAGTCAATGTATCAGCATTGATTATGGCATGTTTTAAATTCAGATTTAAATCACTAATCTGTAAATGGCGCTCGTCAAATAATCCTTTCTCAGGTTCACTTCCTTCTACTTCGTATTGAAATTGACTATTGCTTACATTAATTTGATCGAGAACAACCGACACCAAACCAGGATTAAACGGAGTTCCCCATTCTGTAGAATCGTCCGGTGTCAAATCTTCAGGCTTGCCCCCATCATATTCTCTCACTAAAGCAGACACACCATCAATGTTAATTTTTTCTATCTCAAAATCTTTTTTAATAAACTGCAAATGCTTGACCGAAGTTTCAAAATTAGCTATGCTAAAACGCATATCCTCACCTCGCCAAGCATCATCCATATAAAAACGAATATTTTGAAGGGAAAGTTTTTTCAAATCTAATTTTGGATTAAAATCATTGTTGTTTACTTTTTCAGGCTCACGTTGAATTGTTGTATCCGTAGTGGTATTTGATGCAAATGCTTCAGCTATAAAATCATAATTCCATCGAGTGGTATCTTTTGCTCTTTTTAAATGTATATAAGCATCTTGCAATGACACCGAACGAATAACCATTGTTTCGCCATTCCAATAATTGCTCAGCAATTCGGATGTTTTGAGCCCTAAATCTCCTACATAAGCCAAAGTATCCTTTTTATTATCTTCGATATATACATGTTGGATATGAAACTGGTTAAAAAAAGACAATTTTACATGCCCTACTTCTACCCGAGTATGCAATTTTTCTGAAAAATAAACAGTTGCTTTCTTGACCAAATAATTTTGAACACGTTCAGTCGATACCAGCCAAATAGTCAATAACAAAAGTAACACTAGCGTGAGAATGGTATAACCTAGTATTTTAAAAAAACGTTTCAAATATAGAAAATCTGATTTGTATAAATTAGTTGTGACTTATCCTACAAAAATAGTGATTCAAAATTGTTAAAATCACTAAATAAATCATAATAACAAACATTTGATATTAAATATTCGTCTTAACTTTATAATATGAACAAAATTCTCGCAATAATAGTCAGTTTATCTGTGCTTAATCTTTCTTCTTGTAAGAAAAAACCTAGCGCAGGTCTTGGCGGAAATGCCAATCTCAAAATTGTAGTTATACATCATGCTGTAGAATTAGATAGTTGTAAAGTGTACATCAAATTTAATAGCTCGGAGGCTGTAAGCGTCAGCGAATTTGACCTTTCACAGGTTTTACAAAGAGATAGTATAGGAAAAAGCTATACTGTTTTTAAAGGCTTGAAAAAAGGCGATTACTATATCTATAGTGAAGGTTGGGATCCATCTATTTTCAACACTGTAAAAGGAGGTATCCCCTTTACTATTTCAGCAGAAAATGACCAAACAATCAATTTACCAGTGACTGAGGTGCACTAGACTAATCAACCAAATTTAATTCATCGATGACCCATTTCGCATCACCGTATTTTTCAATGATAAATAACGTGTATCGAATGTCCAATGTTATGTTGCGACAAAGGTTGATATCGTACATGATATCGCTCATAGTTCCTTCCCAAATACGATCAAAGTTAGTCCCTATTAATTCGCCTTCAGCATTTAAAACTGGACTACCTGAATTTCCTCCAGTAGTATGATTTGATGCTAAAAAAGCTAGCGGAACTGTTTGTGTTCCATTCACTTCAATACCATAGCGACCAAAATCTTTTGCTTTGTGCAAGTCCAACAATTTTTCTGGTAGCGTAAATTCTTCTTTAGCTGGATTATGTTTGCGAACCGCACCATCCAGTGTTGTTAGAAACGAATAAGACATCCCATCTGCAGGAGAAACACCTTCTATTTTTCCATAACTTACACGGAGTGTAGAATTTGCATCTGGATAAAATTGCTTTCCTTCATTGTATTCTTTTAAAGCTAAAACATAGGTACTGTAAAACCGATTCATTTTGTTTAGGCTTGCTCTTAAACCTATACTATTTTTTCGTTGCAAACTATCAAAATAAGTATAAGCTTGGTAAATTGGATCTCTTAAAATAGATGAACGAATATCTTGAAAATCCTCCATAAACAACAAATCAGCAAAAGCAGTAGATGAACTTAAAGATGAATATTTGTAAAATGCATCCAACGCATTTGCATTTGTAAAAGGTGTAGTTTGTATGTCTTTTTCATACATACCGAACAGTGCTTGAGCTATTTTATAATCGGTAGTAAAATCTATTGATTTAAAAAACAAATCCACTTCTTTTTGGTAAATAGCTAAACTGTCAGCGCTTTTGAGCGTATCCATAGCCTTCATCATTCTACCGTAAATAGACCCTTTTTTAAGTATTTCACTTGACCAAATCGCCTCGTTTAAATATTCGTTGAGCTTAATTGAATACTGATGATTTTTATAACAATTTGCTATGCTATCTATAATTCCACCGTATTTGAGTTTGCGTTCCTCATCAGCATTGACCCAAGTTAAAAAATCTGCTTCTTCGTTTTTCTTTTTTGTGATTGCATCATTGTGCTGAAGTCCCAACAATTCACCTTTCCATTTTTTGTAATAATTTGCTATTCCAGCTTGTTTTGCTGCATATTTTATAAATATTTCATTACTTTCTTTCATTTCAGCATCCATGATGGCCAATTTGGCTTCACGCATTTTTATACGAGCTGGGTCTAAAATTGTCATAACTTCTGATACACCTTCGCTCGTCAAATACTCGGATGTACGACCTGGAAAACCATATACCCATGAGAAGTCGCCTTCTTGCACGCCACCAATATTAATTTTCATCGAACGACGAGGAACAAATGGAACATTTTCCGTTGAAAAAGAAGCTGGTTTATTGTCTTTATTGGCATAAATACGAAACAATCCAAAATCACCTGTGTGTCTTGGCCAAGCCCAATTGTCGGTATCGCCACCAAATTTACCTATTCCATTAGGTGGAAAACCAACCAAACGCACATCATTGAATTTTTCCATCAAAAAAACATAATATTCATTATCATAGAAAAAGGATTTAACCGAAGCTTCATAGCCAGTATTTGCTTTGGTTTCCTTTTCTATTCGAGCAGCATTTTCAGCTATTTTACGTTGTTTTGTAGAGTCAGCATCTTGCGCAGAAATCCCTTCTTTCATAGCTTCAGTCACATCGTCTATTCGTACAATAAAAGTGACACTTAATCCAGGACAAGGCAATTCCTCACTTTGATTTTTGGCAAAAAAACCTTGCTTTAAATAATTGTTTTGCACACTGCTTAAGCCTTGCACAGTTCCATATCCGCAATGATGGTTGGTCAATACAAGCCCTTTATCCGAAATTACCTCTCCCGTGCATCCTCCGCCAAATATGACTACGGCATCTTTCAAACTTCCTACATTGACATCATAAATATCGCTTGCCTTTATCTTCAACCCCATTTGACGCATTTCTTTTTCATTCATTTTTTCCAATAAAAAAGGAAGCCACATGCCCTCTTTTGCTTGAGAAAAACTGCTGTGTATAAAAAGGACTAGAAAAAATAGTTTAAATTTCATTTGATATCTACTTTCGTGAACTTCAAAAGTATTTAATCCAACTCAAATTTTATAATGTTTATTGAACCCTACATACGAAATACCAAAAAAGGCTGGATAGAAGTCGTGTGTGGATCAATGTTTTCGGGTAAAACTGAAGAACTTATTCGCAGACTTAAACGTGCGCAAATTGCCAATTTAAAAGTTGAAATTTATAAACCGTCTATTGACATTCGTTATGATGTAAACGATATTGTTTCGCACAATGAAACGCGTATCCAAAGCACGCCCGTAGAAAACTCACAACAAATCTTACTTTTTGCAAACGATGTAGATGTTGTAGGTATAGACGAAGCACAGTTTTTTGATGAAGAAATGCCATTTGTTGCTGAAAAACTTGCCTCCAAAGGTATTCGTGTTATCGTTGCAGGATTAGATATGGATTTTCTAGGTCGACCATTTGGGCCAATGCCTGCAGTTTTGGCTATGGCAGATTATGTCACTAAATTGCATGCTATTTGTATGGTTTGTGGCGATATTGCACATTTTAGCTTCCGTAAAACTGTTTCAGAAGCCAAGGTCTTGCTAGGCGAAAAAGATGTTTATGAGCCTCGCTGTAGAAGCTGTTTTCATCAAGAATAAAAAATAACTATTTTTTAGAAACTTACATTCCTGTTAATGCACATGAGTTTTCAACTTAAATGGGCATCTGATCTTATCTTTACCGAAATGGAATCGACTTCAATAGCTGTACAACAAGCTTTACAAAATCTCAATATCACTGAACTCAATGCGATGCAACTCGCAACCTTAGAAGCAAGTGAAAACCACAAACATATCATATTATTATCGGCAACAGGATCGGGCAAAACACTTGCATTCCTATTGCCATTGTGGAAAAAACTAAACCAAGATGCTAAAGGCGTTCAGGCAATTATCATTGTTCCTTCTCGTGAATTGGCGATTCAAATAGATGATGTCCTTCGAAAAATTGGTACTGGATACAAGGTAACACTTTGTTATGGCGGTCACAAACGTGAAATCGAAGAGAATAATTTAATCCAAACACCTTCTATTATTATTGGAACCCCAGGCCGATTGGCAGATCATATACGCCGACACAATTTTGATCCTCGAACTATTCAAACGCTCATCATAGATGAATTTGACAAATCTTTAGAATTAGGCTTTGTCGATGAAATGAAGTTAATCATTGAATCGATGCCATCAATAGAACAAATCTTTTTAACCTCTGCAACAGAAGCAGTCGAAATACCTGATTTTATTGGCTTAAAAGACGAAGTTCGTGTTGATTTTATTGACAAAAATGAAAAATCAGACGAACAATTAAGTATTTACAGTGTTTTATCGGAAGAAAAAGATAAAATAGATAGTTTATTCAATTTGCTTTGTCAAATAGGAAGCAGGCCTACCATTATTTTTTGTAAGCACAGAGATTCAGTTGAACGCGTTAATGCGCTTTTGCTCGAAAAAGGCATATATAGTGTATTTTATCACGGCGGAATGGAACAATATGAACGAGATACTGCCATGTGTAAGTTTAGAAATGGGACTTCATTAATTTTAGTTACAACCGATTTAGCTTCTAGAGGACTAGACATAGCTCATATCCGCAATATCATACACTATCATTTACCACTTTCAGAAGAAGTATTTACTCATAGAAATGGACGTACAGCTCGTATGGATCGAAGTGGTAATGTATTTGTGTTGTACTCTGCTGAAGAGGAACTACCAAATTATATCACATCCGTAGCTACGGAATATTCATCAAGCAAAGAGTATGCGTTGCCTGAAAAGCCTGTGTGGTCTACATTGTATATTTCGCATGGCAAAAAAGACAAAATCAACAAAATTGATATAGTAGGTTTTTTAACCAATATATGTCAACTTAAGAAGGAAGATATTGGTTTGATTGAAGTCAAAGATTTTACTTCATTTGTTGCGATACGCAAAAGCAAAATGAGTATGGTACTGGAATTATCGAAAGACAAAAAAATCAAGAATAAAAAAGCCAAAATGGCTATTGCGAAGTAATTATTTGACAATTTTGTAATCTGTGTTTATTTGTTAAAATGTGTTGAATTTTAGCTGCTTTTTGTATTAAATTTGCTTTTTATTATTATATAAAAAAAACAGATTTTCCATCATCAGTATCAAAATAAATTCAATGTCATACACACCCCAACATAAAATCAGAATAGTTACAGCAGCATCGCTTTTTGACGGACATGATGCAAGTATCAACGTCATGAGACGAGTGATGCAAGCTAGTGGCGTTGAAGTCATTCATCTTGGACATGATAGAAGTGTGCAAGAAGTGGTTGATACTGCAATTCAAGAAGATGCCAATGCTATAGCAATGACCTCTTATCAAGGTGGACATGTAGAATATTTGAAATATATGTATGACCTTTTGAAAGAAAAAGGATGTAATCATATTAAAATATTTGCTGGAGGTGGCGGTGTTATTTTACCAGAAGAAATTAAAGAATTAGAAGCACATGGAATAACTAAAATTTACAGTCCTGATGACGGACGTGCGATGGGCTTGCAAGGCATGATTGATGACTTAATCATGAAAAGTGATTTTGCTACAGGTGCTAATTTGAATGGTGAAGTAAATCATTTAAAAGAAGGTGATTTTAAAAGTATTGCTCGTTGTATCAGTGCAGCCGAAAATTTTGCAGATGCTGTGGAAACACAAGCCATGTTGAAAAAAGTTCGCGAAACCATTTCAACAAAAGAAATCCCAACACCGGTTTTAGGAATTACAGGAACTGGTGGTGCAGGAAAATCATCATTGGTGGATGAATTAGTACGTCGTTTTATTATTGATTTTCCAAATAAAACCATTGGAATAATTTCTGTTGACCCTTCAAAAAGAAAAACTGGTGGTGCATTGCTAGGTGATCGAATTCGAATGAATGCTATTAAAAACGAACGTGTATATATGCGTTCGATGGCAACTCGTCAAAGCAATTTAGCATTGAGCAAACATGTGCAAGATGCTGTTGATATTTTAAAAGCAAGTGGCTTTGATTTAATCATTTTAGAAACGTCTGGCATTGGTCAAAGCGATACTGAAATTACTGAACACAGCGATGTTTGTTTGTATGTAATGACACCTGAATATGGAGCTGCAACACAATTAGAGAAAATTGACATGTTGGATTTTGCTGATATTATTGCGATCAATAAATTCGACAAACGAGGTAGTATGGATGCATTGCGTGATGTAAAAAAACAATATCAACGTAACCATAAATTGTTTGAGCAAGATGCAGATACTATGCCGGTTTATGGTAGCATTGCTTCGCAATTTAACGACCCTGGTGCGAATAGTTTGTACAAGGCTTTAATGCAAAAAATTGTAGAAAAAACTGGCAACAAAACATTAGAAACATCCTTTGTAGCTCATGATGAAATGAGTGAAAAAATATTTATTATTCCACCTGCACGTGTGCGCTATTTAAGTGAGATTACTGAAAATAATCGTGGCTATGATAAGTGGGCAAAAACACAAAGTAATATTGCGCAACAACTGTTTGGAATTTATAAAACAATAGAAACGATTCAACAGCAAAAAATTGCTGATGGTGACCGTTTAATAAAAGAATTACAAGAAGTTGAAGCTAAATTGTTGTTGGATTTTGATCCAAAAAATAAAGTACTTTTAGATACTTGGAAAGCGACAAAAGCAAATTATCAAAATGAATTTTTCATCTTTAAAGTTCGTGATAAAGAAATAAAAATCAAAACGCATTCTGAAAGTTTATCGCATTCGCAAATTCCAAAAGTAGCCGTTCCTAAATTTGAAGCATGGGGCGAAATTTTGCAATGGGCTTTGCAAGAAAATTTCCCTGGTTCTTTCCCTTACACTGCTGGTATTTATCCATTCAAACGTGAAGGTGAAGACCCAACACGTATGTTTGCTGGAGAAGGTGCACCTGAACGAACCAACAAACGTTTCCACTATGTGAGTAAAGGCTTGCCAGCAGCACGCTTGAGCACTGCTTTTGATAGCGTAACATTATACGGAAACGATCCACATCATCGTCCTGATATTTATGGAAAAGTGGGCAATAGTGGTGTGAATGTGTGTTGTTTAGATGATGCAAAAAAACTATATTCTG
>Ga0247831_1003243_pt1 | contig 24264 bp, 15 predicted proteins | sample LaCruzMarch2015__9_FD_192406 | JGI IMG/M metagenome (GOLD analysis project Ga0247831, IMG submission 192406) | Freshwater microbial communities from meromictic Lake La Cruz, Castile-La Mancha, Spain - LaCruzMarch2015_1m | ecosystem: Environmental > Aquatic > Freshwater > Lake | place: Spain...
GTCTTTTATTTCCACCAGACTCGTCTCGCCGAAATTCTTGCTCGCCAGAATCTCCGCCTCGCTGGTTTTCGCCAGGTCGCCTAGCGTGTTGATGCCCATCTTTTGCAGGCAGTTCCGGCTTCGTACAGAGAGTTCAAAATCGCTGACCGGCAGGTTCATGACCAGCTCGATTCGGTCACGCTGCTTCTGCTCCTGCTCCTCTGTCCGGAGGTCGCCCGCCGCGGAAGAATCCTTCATAAAAAGGCGGGCCCGCGGGTGATCCGGAATCGCCTCCAGAATCCGTCGGTAGCACTGCTGCGCCTTGGCGAAGTCGTTGCGATCCTCGTGCATGATGCCAAGATTGAGCAACGCTCCCAAGGAGGCCGGATACCGTTCGAGCGAACGCTCGTAGCAGGCCCGCGCCTCGTCGTCGTTGCCGGCCCTGTCGTTGAGCACGCCGAGCGCAAACAGAGCGTGTGAATGGCCGGGGTCGAGGGCGATCGCCTTTTCAAACGCCTCGGCGACTTCGTTCGCTGGGAAACCACGGTCGGCGAGGATTGCCCCCTTGACCGCCCAGTAGTCGGCCGACAGTGTTGCAGCCTCGCCATCCTTGCCCGCTGCCATCTCTTCGAGGGCTTTCGTGGCCTGGTCGTGATGGCCGGCCGCCCGGAGGGCATCGGCCGCAGCCGCGCCGCAGGCAATGGCGTCGTAGCCTGATTTTTTCGCGGCTTCAAAGGCCTCTCGGGCCTTGTCAAACGCCTCGAGGGCAACGTGAGCGAGGCCTTGGTGATAGAGGGCCAGAGCTCCGCCGTCAGCCGACCGCAGCGTGTCGAGCGCGTCGCGGTAGCGGCCGAGCAAGTGCTGGCACACCCCCAGCCTGGCAGACGAAGCCGGGCTGCGATCGCTCATCTGCTCCAGTTCGCGAACCGCGCCGCGGACATCCCGGTGGGCCGAGGCATCACCCCCCAGGGCCTGGGTCAGCCCACGGATTTCGGCCGGACCGAAAGGACCCGTACCGGTAATGAGTTCACGAATATCGAGGCCGTGAGCAATCTTTGCGGGGGCGACCATGAAAGGCCCTTTGTCAAAAGGAGGCAGAAGACGGCAACTGAGAGCCAGCGGTGGGAATCGAACCCACAACCCCCGCATTACGAATGCGGTGCTCTGCCAATTGAAGCTACGCTGGCCCGACGGGACGGGAAACACGCTCGAGAAGCATGGATTTCCAGTCTTCCGGAATCCCGCACAGTAGCGCACCGAACCGGCAATAGTCAAGAGTCAACGGGTGAAAAGCCCCTAGAAGAGAAAAGAGAACAGAAAAGGGAACAAAAAAAGTGGGGCCTCTGACCCGACAGGAGCACCCTGTCTTGGTCGCACGGGTCAGGGGCTTGAGACCGTGTGACCGGGGATGGTCGGAGGCCCCACTTCGATAGTGCGGTGGGGGCGGGGACTCGAATCCCCGGCGGAGACACAGATATGCAACTCGCATGCCAAAACATCCTGTCCGGAATGGGGGCCCCACAAACGGCCGGCAGATTCGAGCCAATCCCGTCAGAGAACCGGCCGGGCAGGCGGCTTGGGCGGTGGAAAATGAAGTGTTCGGTGGTATGGCCGGGCCCTGTCGAGCGGGGCGGATTGCGGCGCGCGTTGCGAATTGCAACGCGTCTGTCGAGCCGCGACAGGGGGTCGCCCCCACAATGCCCGGTCCGAAATATATGATCACACGAGTATGATTCGCCGGGCAGGCTCCGCCGAAACAGGCCGTACTACCAGACCCACGTGAGGGACGCCTCGTGAACACCCGACTTCCCGCGATCATCGGCCCCCACCAGTGCGGTCCCGGCTGCCCGATGCTGCTCATTGCCGGCCCGTGCGTTATCGACGACGAAGGCCTCTGCATGCGGATTGCCGACATGCTGGCCGGCCTGGCCACCAAGCTCCCGATCAACGTTGTCTTCAAGGCGTCGTTCGACAAGGCAAACCGGACGAGCATGACATCCTACCGCGGGCTCGGCCTCGACGAGGGCCTAGCGGTCCTCGAGCGGGTGCGGGCTGCGACGGGGCTGCCGATTACCACCGACGTGCACCTGCCCGAGCAGGCCACCGCAGCGGGGCAGGTCTGTGATCTGCTCCAGATTCCGGCTTTTCTCTGCAGGCAGACCGATCTCTTGTTGGCAGCTGCCGCCACCGGCAAGGCCGTCAACGTCAAGAAGGGCCAGTTCGTCGCGCCCGCCGACATGAAGCACGTGGTTGCGAAACTGCTCGCCGGCGGCTGCCGGGACGTGCTGCTCTGCGAACGGGGCACGTTCTTCGGCTACGGCAGGCTGGTCAATGATTTCGGTGGCCTGATCACGATGCGGGCCATGGGCGTGCCGGTGATCTTCGACGCCACACATTCCGTGCAACAGCCGGCCAGCCGGGGCGACTCGACCGGAGGTGACCGGGCACTCGTCGAACCGCTGGCGCGGGCCGCGGCCGCCGTGGGTATTGACGGCCTGTTCCTCGAGACGCACCCTGCCCCGGATCAGAGTCCGAGCGATGGCGCCAACATGGTGCCGCTGGAGCATCTGAGGGGCGTTGTGGAACGGGTGCTGCTCATCCACGAGGCCCGGTTGCAGGGGCTCTCAGGCATGGAGGCGACGTGATGGTCTTCTGGATGGGGGGCATGGAAGCGAGTCGGCCGACGGGGTCACGCCCCGGCCGCCGGCCACCACTCGGGAAGAGTCTCATGGCCGGCTGGAGCAAGCTTTGCTGCGCGGCGGCGGTGTTGGTCGGCTGCGGGCGGGCCGTCCCGCCCGAACTGCCTCCGCAGGCAGAGCCCGGGCAGGAAGTGCGGGTGATGCCGGCTGTGTCGGATGACGTTCGGGAAAAGCTGCTCGATGGCGCCGTGGCGGTGCTCGACCGGCTGGACGACTACGACGAGGCGTCGGCCTTTGCGCAGGTTTTCGACCGGCTCAACCAGTGGAGCCATGCGGCCGTGATTGCCGGGGTGACCTCCGCGGCCCCGTGGCAGCTCGATCCGCTGTTTTCCACCCTGCCCGCCCGTCTGCGGGCCGGTGCCACGCCCGAGTCTTTGGGCAGTGCTGTGTTCGATGCGACGCAGGACATCACGGCACTGCGGGATCAACGGTGGCTGGCCGACATTGCCGCCAGTGCCACCGGCGACGCCGTCGAGGATCTTGACATCGCCGTCAATCTCTTCCGGTGGACAGTCCGATCGCTGGCACTTGTCAGCGATCCGCCGATGGTGGCAACGGAAGGCACGACGGCCGCCCGCTGGTTTCTGCCGGGCGAGATTCTGCTCTCAGGCCGGGCCAGCCCGGCGCAGCGGGCCTGGATCTTTCTCGAATTGCTACGGCATGCCGGACTCGACGGCGTGATGCTCGCGACCGGTGATCCTGACCGGGGAGGTGTTCGCGCCTGGGTTCCGGCGGTCATCGCCAAGGGAGAGGCATGGCTCTTCGAGCCGACCTATGGCATGCCGATCGCCGGGCCTGATGGAGTCGGCGTCGCCACGGCCCGGCAGGCGGCCGCCGACCCCGCCATCCTCAAGCGGCTCTCGTTTCCCGACCGCGGCTATCCGGTGCAATCGGGTGACATTGCCGGGCTGTCGGTGCTCGTGGCGGCTGATCCGTGGAATCTCTCGCGGCGGATGCGGGTCGTCGATGAACAGCTCGTGGGCTCTCGGGGCATGAAGCTCGCCGTCGATGCCCAGGCGCTCGGAGCCCGTGCCCGTCGGGCCCTGACCGCGGCCGAGGCGAAGGACGGCCAGCCAAATGAGCAACCGGCGGGCGAGCCGCGAGTCGGGCTCTGGGAGTTTCCTTGGGAGGTTCTGGCACAGCGACAGGGCAACGGGGCTCGCGTGCAGGTGGCTGTCGGCAGGGAACTCGCAGCGATGTCGGTGACTGTGGCGCAGCCGACGGGTGGCGATGCCGTGGGGGGACGGCGGGGCACGCGGCTCGTGCGGCCGCTCTATGCGGCCCGGCTGCGGGAATTCCGCGGCGACCTCGATGGCCCCGAGGGGGCGAAGGTGAGCTACCTGGCGGCCAGGCCGGGGAAGCAGGCGATCGCCGCCGCCCTCCAGGGAGCACCCCCCGAGCAGGCCGAGGCCGGAAAGCGGCTTTTCGAACAGATGAAAGAGGATGCGACCTATTGGCTGGGCGTGGTCACCCTCGCCGAGGGTGAAAACGCCACCGCAGTCGATTATCTCGGTCGGATGACGCTGGAGGCGGCTCCCGACAGCCGTTGGACCGACGCAGCAAGGGTCAATCTTGCCCGGGCGCTGGTTGGCTTGGGACGCACGGCGGAGGCCGTCAAACTGCTGCGGGAGGATGCCTCTCCGCAACGGTTTGGCAGCCGACTTCTCGCAGACGAATTGGAAAAAGCGGAGCGGGGCTTGGAAAAAGGGGAGCGGGGCTTGAAAAAAGGGGAGCCGGACGAGGGGGCACTCCGGGCCACGCCAGCGGGTTGAAGGCTGCTTTTCTGCGGTCTCCGCTTCCCGCGTTGCCTGCCGGAAGCGAAGCGGGTATTCTTGGTCGTTTCCCCGGATGGTGGCGAGAAGTTGTTATCAGTCCGAAGTTTTGTTGAGCCAGCGTTACGCCAGCGTTATCAAGAGAGATCATCATGAAAGAGGGCATTCACCCGAAGTATCTCGACACCGTTGTCCGTTGTGGATGTGGGAACACGTTCATGACGCACAGCACCGTTCCTGAGATCAAGGTCGACATCTGCAACGTCTGCCACCCCTTCTTCACGGGCAAGCTGAAGTTTGTCGACACCGCAGGGCGGATCGAGAAGTTCAAGTCGAAGTTTGCCACGGCGGGCTACGCCAGCCTGAAGAAGCCCAAGAAGCCGGTCGCTGCGGCCGACGCGCCAGCGTCCTGATCGGCGTCTCAGCACGGGAGGGCGGTTTTCCGGATCCATGCGCGATCAACTCGAAGCCAAGCTTTCCCGGTTCGAGGCCCTCGAACGCGCGATGGTCGATCCCGGGGTGCTGTCTGACCAGACGCGGCTTTCGGCCGTGGCCCGTGAGCATGGGACGCTGGCGAGGGTCGCGCTGAGATACCGTCAGTTCGTCGCGCTCGAGCGGGAAATCGCAGAGCATGTCGAGATGGCGACGGGCGCTGATCGTGACCTGAAGGATCTCGCCGAGTCGGAACTGCCCAGCTTGCGGCAGCGGCGGGAGCAGGAATGGGACGAGCTGCTTGAACTCTGCTCCGACGATGAGGATGCCGACCGGGCCCGCTGCATCATGGAACTGCGGGCCGGCACGGGCGGCGACGAAGCGGCGCTTTTTGTTCGCGACCTCTACGAGATGTATCGTCGCTACGCTGCCGAGCAGGGCTGGGAGATCGAGGTGCTCGATGCGAGCCCTACCGAACTCGGCGGCTTCAAGGATCTTGTGCTGGGGCTGTCGGGCACCGCGATCTACCGCAAGCTGCAGTATGAGAGCGGCGGGCATCGCGTGCAGCGGGTGCCAGACACCGAGACGAAGGGGCGTATTCACACCTCGGCCGCCACCGTCGCGGTGCTGCCGGAGCCCGAGGACGTGGAGGTGTCGCTGTCGCCTGATGACTACCGCAAGGATCTTTTTTGTGCGAGTGGTCCGGGAGGACAGCACGTCAACAAGACGGCCTCGGCAGTCCGGCTCACCCACCTCGAAACCAACATCGTCGTCCAGTGCCAGGACGAGAAGAGCCAGCACAAAAATCTTGCCAAGGCACTCCGCGTGCTCAAGACTAGGCTGTATGAATACCGCCGTAGCATTGAGCACGAGAAACGGGCCTCGGAACGGCGGACGCTCGTGGGCTCGGGTGACCGCAGCCAGCGGATCCGTACCTATAATTTCCCGCAGAACAGGCTCACCGATCATCGAATCAACGAGAGTTTCACGCTCGATCAGGTGATGGTCGGGCGGCTGGGCCTGGTCATCGAAGCGATCGAGCGGCATGCCCGCGAGCTCAGGAAAAGCGAGATGGAGCGTTCCGCCAGGGTCGGTGCGACCTGATCGGTGCGACCTGATCGGTGCGACCTGATCGGTGCGACCTGATCGGTGCGACCTGATCGGTGCGACCTGATCGGTGCGACCTGATCGGTTGTGGAGAGATCGCCCCGATCGTCCGGCTGCCGTTTCGCCTGATCGCTTGATCGCTTGATCGCTTGATCGCTTTCCCCATCAGACACCCCATCAGACAGCCCAACACCGGACGGAGAGTCACCATGGCCGTTGAAGAGCCGAAAGACATTTGGACGGTGGGCCGACTGCTCACCTGGACGACCGAGTGGTTGACCTCCCGTGGGAGTGATTCTCCACGGCTCGATGCGGAGGTGCTCCTGGCATCGGTCCGCGGCTGCCCCCGCATCGCGCTCTACACGGCGTTCGACGTGTCGGTGAACGACGACGAGCGGGCCCGGTTTCGGTCCCTGGTAAAGCGGCGGGGCGAAGGAGAACCGGTGGCCTATCTGGTTGGCAACAAGGAGTTTTTCTCGCTGTCGTTCGCCGTGAGCCCGGCGGTGCTGGTGCCCCGGCCCGAAACAGAGGGGCTCGTCGTCCGCGTGCTCGATCTCCATCCATCGGCAGAACCCACGGGCCCGCGGCTACGCATCGTCGACGTTGGCACCGGATCGGGGGCGATTGCCGTGACCCTGGCTGCGACCTTGGCGAAGCGGCTCCAGCAGGCGGAGTTTGTCGCCACCGACATCTCCTCGGCGGCGCTCTCGGTGGCCCGCGAGAATGCCCAGCGGCATGGGGTCGCGGATCAGATCGAATTTGTCGAATGCGATCTGCTCGACGATCCGCGGGTGGCGGGCCCGTGGGATGTGATCGTGAGCAACCCACCCTACATCCGCGAGGATGAATTCGACGCCCTGCCCCGTGACGTGCGGCTGCACGAGTCGAGGACGGCGCTCGTCGCAGGGCCGACCGGCGTGGAGGTCATCGCCCGGCTGGTCGCCGCGGCAGCCCAGAAACTCGCACCGGGGGGCTGGCTGGTGATGGAGGTGGGGCCGGCGACGGCCAGTGCGGCCGAGGCGATCGTCGTTGCGGAGTCGGAGCTCGTGCTCGAACCCACGCTCAAGGACATGGCAGGACTGCCAAGGATCGTGCAGGCCCGCCGCCGCGGGTGACCAAGGACCCATTTGCCCCCGCTCGCCGCCGCGCTCGCCATGAAGGGTATGGAAGACGCGCCACAGTTCGTGCCGATGGGCCTTGCAATGGGCCGTGAGCTGCGCCGGGCGTTCGTCGCGTGGCTCGGCAGCTGCATGCGGCGGGAGCCGTTGCCCGACCGGCCGCTCGTGGCTGTTGCCGTGGGTCTGGCGGTCGGCAGCGCGATCGGCGGCATGGTCACTCTTTCACCGCTCGTCTGGTGGCTCTTCGCCGTGATCGCGATTGTGGCATGGGGAGGACTGGCCCGCGTGGCGTGGCCGGGCTGGTCATCGCTGGCCCTACTGGTCGCGGTCGGTTGCGGTGGCGCGGGCTGGTGTGCGGTCCGTTCCAATCTGTTTTCCCACGACGATCTGGCGTGGAACCTGACATCGTCTCCCCAGCCGGTGGCGATCGAGGGCCTCGTGGTGGAGTCCCCCCGGCGGCTATCGGCACCGATGCTCGACCCGTTGCGGAGCCAGGCTGCGCAGGCGGCGATGCACCGGCCCTCGAGCGAGTGTGTCGTGGCGATACGAGCCGTTCGCCGTGGCTCGAAGTGGCATCCTGCCGCCGGCCGGGCTGCGTTGATCGTAGACGGCGAACCGCCCGACCTGATTGCCGGGTGCCGGGTGCGGGTGTTTGGGCGTGGCATGCGGCCTCCGACCCCGCTCAATCCCGATGAATTCGATTTTCGGGCGCGGGCGAGATCCTTGCGATGCCTCTCTATTGTGCGGGCCCATTCGCCGGAGTGCATCCGCGTGCTCTCCCGGCCCGGGGCATGGTCGGCCAGGGCATGGCTCGACCGGCTCCGAAACAACGGAGCGAGTGTCTTGCATCGCCATCTTTCCCCTGAGCGGGCGCCGCTGGCGGCGGCCTTGCTGCTCGGCAGCCGGGAATCACTGCCGCGGGAGGAGTCGCTCGAATTTCTGGTCACAGGCACGATCCACATCCTGTCGATCTCAGGGCTCCACGTCGGCTTCCTGTCGTTGGCACTCTTCAAGGTGCTTCGGCTGCTTGCGCTGCCCCGCAACTGGTCGCTCGTGGCCGTGGCCTGTACGACCGGGCTCTACATGATTCTTGTGCGGGCCGAGACGCCCGTCGTGCGGGCGACGTTGCTCATCTGGCTGACCTGCCTGGGGGCGGCGCTGGGGAGGCGATCGCTGGCGGCCAATTCGCTGGCCTTGGCGGCGATCCTCGTGCTTCTATGGCATCCTCCCGAACTCTTCCGGATCGGCTCGCAGTTGTCGTTTCTTTCGACGGCCGTGCTGATCGGGGCGTCGGCCGCCCTGCCCCGCACCGATCCAAACGACCCGATCGAGAGGCTCATCGAACGCAGCCGTTCGCCGCTGGAACGACGCCTCCGTCGGATCGGTCGGCAGGGGCTGGAGATGGTGATCACGGGCGCCGCGGTCTGGGCTGTGACGGCGCCGGTGGTGGCTGCACGGTTTCACCTGGTCAGCCCGGTGGGGCTGGTCCTCAATCCGGTGATTGCCCCATTGGTGGCCGTGGCCATGGCCTGGGGGTTTCTCTGTCTCGTGGCCGCGACGGTGTCGGCAACGCTCGCGGCAGCCTGCGGTTTTGCCTGCGACGCCACGCTGCGTTGCATCGGGGCCGTGGTGGCCTGGGCCGCCGGACTGCCGGGTGGATATTTCTGGGTGGCCGGACCTCCAGACTGGTGGGTGGCGGGCTGGTATGCAGTGCTGGCCGCCACGCTGCTCATTGCGTCGCGGGAGCGCCTGACCCGCGTCAGCACGTGGGTTGTGGTGGCGGCGGCATGGGTGGGCGTGGGATGGGTCGGTCTGGCCACGCAGTGGCTGATCTATCAACAGCACGCCGAAACGCGTGTGGTGGTGGCGGCAATGGGGCATGGCTGCGGGATCGTGGTCAGGAGCCCGACTGGCCGATGCCTCGTCTACGACGCCGGCCGGCTTGGCGCCCCATCGGCGGCACGACGGGCCATGACTGCCGTGCTCTGGCACGAGGGAGTGCACCGCATCGACACGCTCGTTCTTTCCCATGCGGACACCGACCATTTCAATGCCGTGCCGGAACTGCTCGATCGCTTCGACGTGGGGGAGATCGTCGTGCCGCCTCCGTTTCTTGCCAGCGATTCGTGGGCGGTGGCGGAGGTGCTGCGGCAGGCCCACACGGCGGGCATTCCGGTGCGGACCACGCAGGCCGGGGACTCGTTCGCCCTCGATCCGCACTGCCGTATCCGCGTGTTGCATCCGTCGCCCGGAATCGCGGGGGTGCCCGTGCGGGACGTGGCGTTGAACGAGGCCGTGGCGACAGACAACGAGACGAGCCTCGTGCTCGCGGTCGAGTCGGCGGGCCGCCGGATGCTGCTCACCGGTGACATCGAGGGGGAGGCGCTGGCTCGATTTCTTGACTCCGCTCCGGGGAGTTGCGACGTGCTCTTGGCGCCGCATCATGGCAGTCGCACGAGCCTGCCCGCCACCATCGGGCGAGTCACGGCGGCCGATTGGGTGATCGTCAGCGGCGCGGGAGCCGCCGGTTGGCCGGACGTCCGCGACGCCTACGCCGTGGCCCGCGGGGATGGCGGTCGCATTCCCGTCGTGAAGACGGGCTCCGACGAGGCTTCGACGGGCGGCGCCATCGCGGTGGTGCTCACGGCTTCAGCCGTGCGGGTGACGCAGTTCGTCAGTGGACGATGGCAGGATGTGCCAGCCGGCCTTGGGCAAGAAGCCCCCCCAACAAAGGAAACCGGCGGAAGCCGGCGATTGCATGGGACGGTTCATACAAGCCCGGAGCGTGAGCGATGGGATTCCCCGTCGCTGCTCGACCGTGTGAGCGCCCAGCCGGCCGCGATCACAAACAACTGGCTGGCCACAAAGCCTGCGAGCAGCAGCAACACGCCGCTGGTAAACCCGTAACTGTGGAGGCCGATCCCGAGCTGGTTGGTGCCAAACCAACTCCAGGCCGTGATGATGTTGCCGCCGATGGCAAAGAGTGCGAAGCCCCGTGGGCCGAGCCAGCGGTCCCACCGGGCGTGGAGGGCGGCTGCGTTCCAGAGCACGATCATCAGTGCACCGTTTTCCTTCGGATCCCAGCCCCAGAAGCGGCCCCAGCTGTCGTCTGCCCAGAGGCCGCCGAGCACCGTGCCGATGAAGCTGAAGAAGAGGGCGAAGCAGACCACGCCGTAGGTCATGCGATAGAGCTGATCCTGCGACTGCCGGGCGGCGAGCCTTTGCTGCTCGGTCGACGTCGATGCCGTCCATCCGGCGGCGATCCGTTGCACGACCGAGAAGATGCCGAGCACGCCGGCCAGAAAGGTGGCACCGTAGCCGAGCGTGACCGTGATCACGTGTGTGGAAAGCCAGAACTGCGTGTCGAGAACCGCCTGCAAGACGTGCATGGTGTCGCCCGAATCGAGGCCATAGGCCACCATCAGCGTGAGCCCTCCGCTGAGGGCCGCCACCAGGTTGCCGATGCCGTTGGCATGCAGTCCCTCGAGGGCCAGGCCCGCCAGCACGCAGGCCCAGCCGATAAAAACGGCGGAGGAATAGAGATTCACCACCGGTGGGCGGCCAGTGAGGTAGACGCGGCTGCCGAGGGCGAACGTATGGAGCAGCAGAATGCCGACCAGCATCCAGAACACGAACCGGTTCAGTGGGCGTCGGCCGACCAGAAAGCTGGAAAAGCAGATGATCCCTGACAGCACGTAGAGCCACTTCGCCAGATCGGTGGGATTGAACCGGTTGAGCCAGGCCTCGAAGGCAGCCTTGTCGGCCGTGCTGCGAACCTCGGGCAATGAAGCCGTCGACGCCTTGAAAGCATCGAGTGCCCGGTTGAAGTCGGCCGGGGTTCGGGTCACCGCGCCAAGCAGTTCGGTCAACGGCAGCAGGCCGGGATGGACCTCGAAGGCCGGCTGCCCGGGCCGGCCAGCCAAAAGCTTGCTGACGATCGCAGATACCCAGGCCGGATAGAGCGATTGCCATTGCCCATCGCTTTCGCGGGTCGACGACGCTCCCGCCATCGGCTTCGGGGGAAGTGCCGCCGGCGGATGACTGGCCTCGATCCGCCGGGCCATCTGCATGACGCGTTCCATCTCGCCGAGCATTTCCTTCCGCGCCTCTTCCCCTTCCCCTGGATCGGGTAGCCGAGGGGTTTCGTAGCTGTAACGAAGCAGGTCGTAGGCCATCAGTTTCTGGTTGATCTCGGAGAACTTTTTCTGGGTGAAACTGAACTGTTCCGGCGGCACGTCCCGCATTGACTCCAGCTGCGTGCGGAGCCTGGGAAGGCCGGCGTCGAGTTCGGCATGGCTGTAGCGATGCCCCTTTCGCCGCGTGAGGTCGAACAGGTCGGTGACCTCCTGCGCGTCGATGCGAAACACCGGCGCATGCTCCACCCATTCCGCCCCTGCCATCATCCCGAGCATCCACCGTGCCGCCGAGACCGTGCCGACGGGCAGATCGGCGGGAGGCCGCGCGGCCCCGACTTTGGCATCCACGCCTGCCTGGGCCTCTCCCGACTTCGGCATGATCACGCTCGTGCGGTTGCCGAGCAGTTGCAGCGTGTTGCGGGCCACGGTGTCGAGTGGCTTGATGCGTCCTTCGTGCAGCACCGGCAGGGCCGCCGCACTCCGCCAGTCGCGGGTGTCGTCTCGCGGTGACCGGTCGTAGTTCGCCATCAGGCAGAACAAGGCCACGCACGACAGGGCAAGGACCGGAATGAGGAGTTCGGCTACCGGCGTTGCAGGCTGGCGAACGGTGCCCTCTGCCGATGCAAGCCGCTCCCCGGCGCGGCGGGCCGCCCGCCGTTGATTGCGACTCGCTCCCGCTTGGCCCCCCACGGTCGATGTTTCCACGGCATGAGCGGCCCGGTCAGCATGCACGGCATCCAGATCGCGGGGGCCGGTCAGGCCACGGTCGTAACGGTCCGCAAACCGCAGGAAAGTGCCGCCGAAGTGGGCGAGCATGCCCCACAGGGCCAGCACGCAGGCAACGTAGGGAATCAGCCAGCCGGCATTCTCCACGACCTGCAGGCCGGTCATCTCGCTCCGCGTGCCGTCGGGAAGCTCGACGGTCGAATACTGGCTCTGGTAGAAGGTTTCGCCGCGGTAGCGGACCGGGTTGTTCATCCAGATCCGGCCGTCCTGCTGTGCATGCGTGGCGGTGTCGGTGAAGGTGACGTAGGAGGAGTAGTCGCGGGGCGTCTCGCTCGCGCCGTAGTTGATCCGGCGGACGTCCGTGAGCGCGACGGAGTAGGGTTTGTATTCGCGACGATACCGCAACTGGAGACGGTACGGCGTGCCGTCCACCTCGACGGTGTCGACCTCGTCACCACCGGCACCCATGAAGAGCTGTGCCTGGTCGTTGAGGTATTGGCTGACCAGAAACGTGCCCAGATCGGCTCCGGTGGCCCGGTTCACAAGGTTCACATAGGCCGAAGAGATGTTGGGCTTGGAGCTAGCGCCCCCCTCTGGGGCTTTGTTCGTCGCCAGCCAACTCCTGCCGATCCCGGTCGTGGCCTGGTTCGGCGCCACCGGACCCACACGCATCACGCCGGAATTCGGAAAGAAGGAGAGCACCCGCACGTCGAACGGCAGGCCATCCGGTTTGATCGGGTCGCCGCCGGCCCGGGCCTTGAGAAGGCGGCCGGAAATGACCGTCACCTGGTCGTTGGCCGCATCGGAAGACTGGATCACGGCCAGTTCGGTCTCGTCCGTACGCAGCGCCATGCTGCTCGACTGTCCCTCGATCAGCGCCATGCGCTCCTCGATCTGGCGGTCGCCAAAGGCAAACTGACCCAGCATGAGCAGTCCCACACCGAGATGGATCAGCACGTTGCCGCCACGGCTGCCGAACACCATGATCAGGCCCGCCAGCAGGATCAGCGATGCCACGCTCGACTGGATGAGTTGCCACATGATCCGCAGGCCCGGCTCGCTCATCCGCCACCCCTCGCCGCCGAAGAGGCTGATCGCTGCCACCGTGGCGGCGGATGCCGAGGCCACCCAGAGCACGATCCGGGTCAGCCGGCTGACATCACGCCCGGCGACCGCGGCCCAGCCCAGCCCTCCGGCCAGCGTTACAGCCGCGGCCTGCACAAGCCGCCAGACGGTCGCGTAGTCGATCGGCGGCCGGCCCTGCAATCCGTCGGCATAGTGGCCGCTCAGGATCACCAGCAGCGTCAAGAGGCCGCCCACCAGCGACACAATGGTGCCCGCCAGAAGCCTCGATCCGGTGGCATGGACTTGAAAACGGGTCAGCTTCGCGGCGATCAGGTTGACCAGGAGCACCAGGCCGATCGTCGCCCCGCCCGGAAAGGGAAACCAGCCAGTGAGTGTCGATGGCCCAAAAACCGTGACGGGGAAAAAGTCGGAGAACGGCACCTGCGCGACCCAGCTGTTGAAATACTCCTGCTTCACCTCCGGCAGGTTTTTTTCGTCCTGCGCGAGCGTGCCGACGAACAGCACGAAGATGCCGGCGAGAAACATCACCACCGTGATCTTGAGTGATCCGGCCGCCCGAAGGGCCTGCCAGGCAAGTGATCCGTCGCCGCGAGACGCGGTGCGGGCGGTGGCCCGTGTCGCCTGAGCGAAGCCATGCGAGTCGAGACTGCCAGTGGCCATGGGCGTGGGTTCCGTGCTGTGCTGTGGCGGTGGGTGTCGGTGGGTCACTTCCACCGGATCGAGCGGATGAACTCCGTGAACGGTTCACGGAGGCTGCGGGCGAGACCGGCGGATCCCTTGAATTTGACGAACAGCGACACGGACTCTTCCAGCGGAATCATGGCGGCAAGAATTGCCTGCTGTTTCTCGGGGCTCTTATCTTCTGGGCTCTGGTCTTCCGGGCTCTGGCTTTCCGGGCTCTGGCTTTCCGGGCTCTGGCTTTCCGGGCTCTGGCTTTCCGGGCTCTGGTCGAGGAGCAGAATGATGGTGCCCTCCACGCCGTTGACTGAAACTTTTTCAGCCTGCTCGATGGCTCGCGACACCAGTTCGGGGCCCGCACCAGGCGTCAGTTGCTCCTGCCAGCGGGCGGCGTTGCCCTGGAGCGTGCCCGAAGCCGGAATGATCGTGATCTCGCCACCCCCCCCCGCGGCATCGGAGCCTATTGTGAGCGTAGCCAGACGCATACCGCTGGCTCCCAGGTCCGTCCAGCCAGCAGGCAGGTCGTACTCGAGCGCAAGTCCGCCGGGAGCCGCCATAGTCCCCCGGCCGGCAGGCGATGACGGCCCGCCGATCGCGGTCCGCGGGGCCTTCTCCACCGACCGGGGCACGGTGTAGGTTCGCAGGTCGTTCGGCTGGATGTCGGCAGAGGGACGGCAGGAGGCCGCCGACCCGGCAACGATCACACAGCACAGCCAACGGCTCGAGGAACACATCATGCCAGTATCGTAGCACGGGGGCCCGATGCCGGGGATTCTGAAGTCCCTACCGCCAGCCAAAAACCGAGGAAAGTGGATTTAAAAGAGGGCTCGACAGGCTCAGTTCGCCCGGGCTACCGATGGTTCGCATCAGGTCGAACATCACGAAGCCGCCAGTCATCAGCAGGAGGGCGCAGCAGACCAGCCCGCAGATCTGCCAGACGCTGAAGCGTGTGTCACGGACCACGTCCACGGCGTCGATCTCGCCGAGATCGGTCCCGGCTGCAACCGCGTCTGCCGGCATGTCACCACTGAAGTCGGAGCTTTCGCTCGCCTCAATGGGGAAGAAGCTCGAGTCACCCGACTCCGGTTCCACGGCGACCACCGAGCCATCATCCTCATCGACGTCAAGGTCGCCAAGGTCGAACTCGTCTCCCGCCAGAGCGGTGGCGCCGTCTTCGTCGAGTTCACCTCCCTCCAACATCCCAATGTCGATTCCCGACACGGCTGCGTCGCCATCCTCCAGCGAGAGCCCGCTGTCGAGCGCCCCTGAGAGGGCGGCTCCGGCGTTGGTCAGCGGACCCGAGAGCACCGCAGGGTCGACGTCCGAACCGAGTACCAGCGAACCTGTGGCATTCGAGCCGACGGCGTTGCTGGGCTGCGAACCGATTCCAATACCGGAAAGGTCGATCGCAAGTGTGCCGGAATCGGCCGGGGCAGCGGCCTTGCCCGCCGTCGGCTTTCCTGCCGATTTATCCAGAGAGACCGGCAGGGCAGATGCCGATGCGGCGAGCGATGGCGATGAAATACCGACGATGGAATCGAGATCGAGATCCATGGCGTCGAGCCCGAACGCCTCGCCCGTGCCCAGCATCGTCTGCGCAAGATCGTCCTGAGCGGCAGTCCCGGCGCCAAAGATCGACTCTCCCGCAGGGGCCACCCCCGATCCGCCGCCACCGCCCGTGGGACTGTCATCCGCCAGGCCGATGCCTGACAGGTCGAGGTCGACAGTCTGTCCGGGGCCGGCGACCGGTGCGGAAGGGAGCGGTGTTGCCGCAGCGATCGACTCGTGTGGCGCCCCGGCAGCCACGTCATCCAGGTCGAGTTCCAAACCCAAGCCGGATGGCTCGCCTGCGTCAGCACCTTCTGCCGAGAGCCGCTCGATCTCGTCGATCTTGAATTTGAGCGTTGCCCCGTCGCGGAGTGGATAGAGCTTTTTTCGCTCCACGAGACGATGCACCTCGTCGACGGAAACGCCGAGTTGGCGGGCAGCTTCTTCGATCAGGAGGAATTTTCCGGCCATGGTACCTTCGGATTCACAAAAACCGGCGATCGGACCTTACGATCGGACCTTGCGATCGGACATTAGATACTTGAGGCCGCACACCTCTTCCGTCCCCACTCCTTCTATTGTCGACGATCAGCGTGGGAGAGTCCACCGTGGCCAACCGATGTGGTCTCAGCCGACATTGCCGGCAGGGCCGTCGCGGCCGGTTATTTCGGCATTTCGAGCATTTTCTTCAGGGCCGCTGGTTTTGGTTCTTGGGCGTTGAAGTCCTCGACCATCAGATCCCAGCGAACGTCTCGTGTGCTCTTGAGGGTGAGCGTGCCGCTGGAAGGGTCGACGTGGTAGATGGCCAGAGCCCGGTTTTGCTGGTCGACCATCAACAGCATCTGTCGGCCATCTTCGAGGGGCGTTGCCTGAATCCAGAGAGAGCCAATCTGTTCGCTCGGTCCGACGGGCAGCGGACGCCCGGCCCGCTGTGCGGCCAGCCCGCCGCTCCCGAGCATCGCGGCAAGGGCGACCCCCGCACACACGCAGCTCGAGGCAATGAGAACCTGTCGGACTCCACTGCGGGCATTCCAGAAATGTCCCACAGCATGAATCGCGGGTCGAAGCACGGGAATCCAGCCGCTCGGGTTCTGCATGGGGTTCTGCATGGGATGGGCAGTCCGGAGTGGAGGCAAGTGGATGAGGCCGGGGAGGCAGGCTTGAACGCCGCACCACCGAGTGAAAAGTCTACGGTCGCTCACACGCAGGCGACAAGCGAGCGATGCCAACAAACGACCGCCTGCGGCTGCCCAGATTGCCTCGCCTGCCAGGGCCGTTCCGCCTCACGCACTGTTTCGGTTTGTCGGATGTTTCGATTCAATCGGTCGGGCAGAGTCTACCGATGGAAGAGGGACGTCGGTACGACTATGCGTTCCGGCATCGTCGCTTCCCGCCGTTTCGGAGGACATTCCACGTGTCGAAACTCAATGCCGTCGCGACCCTTCTGATTCGCTCGCCCTTGCTGTGGGGGGGGGCGATCTCCTTCTGCTTCTTCGCCATGATTCACGGGGGTGTCATCACCGACGTCAACGTGGTGCGGTATCTGGCGGGCCACTGGGTCGAGTATGTCGAAGTCGTGATGTTCTGCGTCGGCCTGTCGGCCCTGCTGCTGATGGTCGCCGACTTTGCCAGACAGCGGCGGCACGTCGGTCGGCAGTGGCTCGAGCCGATTCCCGAGGGGGGGCAGAACCCGGCCGATGCCCCTGCCCTCGCCGCAGTCCTCGACACGGCCGCTGACGAGGGCGGGCCGGCCGCGTCGGGCTACCTCGTCCGCAGGCTTCGCGAGGCCGTCGATCTGGTGGTGCGGACGGGCTCGGCCGACTCGCTCGAGGACCATCTCAAGTATCTGTCCGATCTCGATGCGGCCCGGGCCGCGCAGAACTACGGCCTGGTGCGGTTCGTGATCTGGGCCATCCCGATCATGGGCTTCCTGGGCACCGTGATCGGCATCACCGTGGCCATTGCCTGCCTCTCGCCGACACAGTTGGAGAACATCTCCGGCGTGGTGGCCGGCCTCGGGACCGCGTTCGACACCACGGCGACCGCCCTGGGACTGTCGATGGTGCTGATGTTCATGCAGTTCATCATCGATCGCTACGAGCAGTCGTTGTTGGCGGAGGTGGACTCGGCGGCATGGGCAGCACTGGCAGGCCGGTTTCAATCGCTCGCCGGGGACGGTGGTGCGACGCTGGCGGTCGCGCGGCTCAGCGAAACCGTCAGCCGCAGCTCGGCTCGGCTGCTCGAGGCGCAGGAACAATCGTGGCGCTCGCTCGAGCGGACCGCTGCGGGGAACCTCTCGAAGGTGCTCGACGATGCGGGCCGCACGCTGAATCAATCGCTCTCGCAGTCGCTCGACGGCACGCTGGCCAAGTGGAGCGACTCGCTCGTGGCGGCCCACGAGAGTCTGATCTCGAGGCGCGAGGATCGCTGGACGCAGGCAGCCGAGTCGCTGGCGGCCGCAGTCCGCGGACTCGAACACCACCATGGCAGCATCGCCGACCAGACGGCACTGCTCGGGAAGGTGGTCGAGGCCACCCGCGACATCGCGACGCTCGAGCGGTCTCTCGACGCCAACCTGAACACGCTGGCGACGACGGGCCGTTTCGACGAGACCCTGGCGACGTTGGCCGCGGCGGTGCAATTGTTGGCGGCACGCGCCGGCGACGTCACCGGCGAATCGCGCCGCATTGAGCTGCAGCCCGCCCGTCGCGTCGGAAAGGTTGCATGAGCCGCAAACAACCCGCTGCCGGGCCGACCATATCGCTGTTTCCGTTTCTGGCCGTGCTGCTCTGCACGATGGGTGCGCTGCTGGTGCTGCTCGTCCTGTTCAGCAGGTCTGCCAAACATGGCGAGACTGCCGAGGCAACCCGTGAACGCGAACAGCTCGAGCAGGAACTGGAGCTCGCGCGGGACAGCCTCGCCTGGCGGCGGGATCAGTTGGCCGGCGTTCGCGAGCGGACGGCCGAGGAATTGGCCAAGGCCCGGATGCAACTGGCTGGCGTCGAGGAGAACACCCGCGGCCTCCAGGACGAACTCGAGAAGCTCGGCCGCACGGCAGCGGCCTTGGCGTCAAACACGGGCGTGATCGCGGCTGACGAAGAGACACTCCGCGGGCTCGAAAAGAAGCTGACCAACGCGCGGGAATCGCTCGACAAGGCCCGTGCCGACCAGAAAACGAAGGCTCCTGCCTACGCCGTCGTGCCCTATGACGGCCGCAACGGCACGCACCGTCGTCCCCTCTACATCGAGTGCTGCGGCGATGGCGTCTTTCTGCAGCCCGAAGGAATCCGGCTGAGTCCGGGCGACTTCGAGGGGCCGCCGGGGCCCGGCAATCCGCTGGCGAGTGCGTTGCGGGCGGCGCGGGAACACGTCGTTGCGTTGCAGGGAGGCACGAACGATCCGGCAGCGCAGCCCTATCCCCTGCTGCTGGTACGGCCGTCGGGGGTGATGGCCTACTACGCCGCTCGGGAGGCGATCCAGTCGTGGGGCAGCGACTTCGGCTATCAGCTCATCGACGAGGATTGGACGCTCACCTTCCCGCCCCCCGATTCCACGCTGGCCCAGGTGGAGAGGCGGGCGATCGAGGAATCACGGGCGCGGCTGGCATGGCTGGCGGAAGTGCGGCCGACGCGGCCTGTCAAGCCGCCGCAGCAGTACAGGGCCGCACCGACCCGCGGCGGCGTGGTCGCCGACGGCGGCCCGAGCGTGCTCGGCGATCAGTCCCGCTGGGACTGGAAGAATACAGCACAGGCAGGAGGCTCTGTGGCCGGCGGCAGCCCCCGTCCGGGAGGCGGTGGTGGGGGACTTGGCAGCGGTGGCGATGGCTCCGGTGAGGGCGGCTCAGGCGGCAGTCGGGGCGACGGAAGAGGGCCCGCCGGTGCGGGTGGCTCGGCAGGCGCTGCGGGGTGGGGCCAACAGGGTGGGGCCACAGCCGGCGGCAATCCCGCCGGCGGCACGGCCGCGGTCGGTGATCGTTACAGCGGCACTTCGACGTTTGCCGGTGGCAGTGCAGGATCGGCCGGTGGCGGCGGCGACAGCGCTACGGGCAGCCTGGCTGCGACTGGCAGTGCGGGAGGGACGAGTGCCGCGGGAGGGCCTGGTAGCGCGGGGGCGGCTGGTAGCGCGGGGGCGGCTGGTAGCGCGGGGGCGGCTGGTAGCGCGGGGGCGGCTGGCACTGCTGCTGGCAGCGCGGGGGCGACTGGCACTGCGACGAGCCCAGGTGGCACGGGGAACGGCACCAATTCACAGGGCGGCTCCGCTGGAGGCGGCAGCGGCCCTGCCATGCCGGGCCTTCACCAGGCCGGGGGCAGCGCCGCCGGACAGGCCGGTGCTGCGGCAGCAGGCGGTTCGGCGTCGTTGTCGCAATCGCGCGGCAGAAACTGGGCCAGCCTCGCCACGCAGGATCGCCCGATCCCGCTCACGCGACCGATCCGCCTCGAATGCGGGCTCAACGAATTCAGGATGCTCGACGACACGGGCCGCCGCGTGGAATACCGCATCCCGCTGACAGGCGACACCGCGGCGGCCATCGATCCGCTCGTGGCGGCGATCCATGCGAGGGTGAACACCTGGGGCATCGCGGGGGATCGCATGTACTGGAAGCCGCAGCTGGTGCTCTCCGAGACGGCCGACGGCAGGTCGCGGCGCGAGGATCTCGAACGGCTGTTGGCCGAAAGCGGCATCGACACCCGATCCAAAGACACTCGTGACCAGATCCGTCCCCTGCCCCCGATCGAACGGACCTCTGCAGTCGTGCCCGCCCGTTGAACCGTGGAGTCCGCGTGATGCCGCGTCCCAGGCCAGAAGATATCAGCTCCGCCGGTCAGGACTCGTTCCTCGACGTGGTCACCAACATCGTCGGCATCCTCATCATTCTGGTGATGGTGGTTGGCGGCCGGGTGCAACAGATCATTCTCACCGCACCGCCAGCCACGTCCTCGCGTGTGCAGGGCCTTGAAAAAGAAGTGGAGCTGCTCGATCAGCAGGTCGCCCTCGCGGAGAGCGACGTTCACGAGTTGGCCGTCCAGGGGCGCACGGTGGCGACGGCCGCCGCCTTCGCGGGCGAGGCGCGATTGCAACTCGCCACGGCGGTCTCGGCCGCCACGCTGGAGGTCGAGCGAGTCAAGCAGGAGACGGACGTCGTGAAGGTGAAGGCGGCAGAGTCGGCGGCACGGCGCAAGGAACTGGAAGCGGAGGTCGAACGCTGCAAGCTCGAGGCCGAGGGGCTCTCGCACGTGCCGGCCACGACGAAGGAGGTGCTGGCCTATCCGACGCCGGTGGGCCGCACCGTCAACGGCGAAGAGATTCACTTCCGGCTGGGCGAGGGGCGGATCGCGTTCATACCGATCGAGGACCTCTTCGAACTGGCGAAGTCGCAGACGCGGCGGCATTCCGGCTCGCTTGCCGAGATGGCTTCGCGGATCGAGTCGGTCGGCCCTGTGCAGGGGTTTTCGCTCGATTACGTCATCGAGGCGAAGGTGGACCAGTCACGGGGGCAGGTGCTGATCCGGTCGCGAGAGTGGGTGGTTCGGCCGGTCGGCACGGGCACCGGGGAGACCTCTGACGAGGCGCTTTCGCCCCACTCGAAGTTTCGCCTGATTCTGGCGGCGGTGACGCCCGAGACAACCGTCACGCTCTGGTGCTATCCCGACAGCTTCGACGTCTACCGCAAGGTCCGCGAGGAGTTGCACCGCCAGGGCATCCCCGCGGCCTGCCGGCCCATGCCCGAGGGGGCCCCGATCGGCGGTTCCACCGAAGGCAGCAAGTCGGTCGTGCAATAGGCCGCGGCAGGCCGAGGACCAGGGGCGGTCCATGGTGGTTCCAGCGATCCACGGCGGCGGATTGAGCCGGGGGAATTGAGCTTCCCGGAGACCGACGGGATTTCCTAAACTCCCGACGTTGGCAGCCGCTCACTGAGGGAGACCGTTGGCATGACAGACACGATGGCAGGCCATTCCTGGCCGGTGGCAGGGGTGTTTACGAGGGTGTTTGCCGGTCTGCTCCTTGTCGGCGGAGTATGCTCCGCCGGGCTGGCCGGGGCGGCAGATGCCCCGCCGTCGGTGCCGGCGACCAATCCTTTGGCTGAATTGGTCACCCTCCCCTACCAGCCGCGGGCCAGCACGCAGGGGGCGATCCGGCTGGTGGGATCGACAACGCTCCAACAGGCGGCCGCCCACTGGGTGCAGGGGTTTCAACGGATCCACCCGCAGGCAAGGTGCTCGATCGAGACTGCCGGCTCCGAGGTGGGCTGGAAGGCGCTCGCCGAGGGGAAGGCCGACATGGCCCTGCTGAGCCGGCCTGTCAGCGACGCAGAGAAGGCGGCCTGGAGCCAGGGGCATAAGAGCAGGCTTGCGGTCGTGGTCGCCGGCTTCGAGCGGTTGGTCTGGATCGTGCACCCGTCCAATCCCGTTCGCGAACTCATCTGGTCTCCCGAGACCGGCATCCTGCAGGCAGCAGTAAAAAGCGGTAGCGTAACGCCCGAGTCGCTGGCAGCGACGCACTGGGACCGTCTCAATGGAGACACATCCTGGAGCGACGTGCCCATCCGGGTACACGGCCGAGGGCTGACGTCTGGAACACGTTGGCACATCGATCGGATGCTCACCGGCGCGGTGCCGTGTCAACTCACGATGATCGAGCACAAGGCCGGGGCCGAGTTGGCCGAGGCCGTGGCTGCGGACCGCGGCGGCCTCGGGCTCGTCGGCGAGGAGCATGCCAATCGGCCCGACGTGAAGCGTCTGCCGGTGCTGATCACTCCCCAGGCGGCGGCCCTGGCCGATGCCGTGGTGGGATCGGATCGCAGCCCCGACTGCCGGCCGCTGTTCCTCGCAGTGGCCATTCCCCCCGAGGGGGAGATGGCAGCTGAACTGAGGGAATTTCTTGAGTATGTGCTCAGCTACTCGGGGCAGTTGGATGTGGCCAAAGATGGTCTGCTGCCGCTGTCGCGTGGTGAGATCCATGCCCAGAAAGAGCTGCTCGGGTGGTCGATGGCGAGGTAGTGGGAGCCAGTAGAAGCCCTGAGCGTAAGCGACGGGATGGGAATAGAAGCCCTGAGCGTAAGCGACGGGATGGGAATAGAAGCCCTGAGCGTAAGCGACGGGATGGGAATAGAAGCCCTGAGCGTAAGCGACGGGATCGGGATGAACAGACTCTTCCAGGCTCAACAGGAGCTTATGTTTCACATATGACTTCCATCGCTGATCGTTGTTCGTCGTTCGTTGGGTTCCGATTGGCGCGTATGCGGCCGGTTGTCGCGGTCGCGTGCCTCGCCTCGGTTGGCTTGGGAACGGGCCCGGCGCGATCGATGGCGCAGGACGTCCGCACGCGAGATGCCGGTAGTGTCGTCGCGGGGTACTCCTCTGCCGCCGCTGTTCCCACTGCTCCCGCTGTTCCACGGCCCGCGCCGCTTCCGCTGGGCATCATGGCACGCAACACGGCCAACGGTGTCGAGGTGGTCAATGTGAATCCAGGCTCGGTGGCCCAGGCCTCGGGCCTGCAGGCGGGCGACACGATCATCAACGTCGCTGGCTATCAGGTCGGGATGGTTGGAGACCGGCTCTACGACGTCGGGGACGAGGTGGCCAGACACCTGAATGCATCCGGTCAGGTGCCGCTTCTGGTGCGCAACGGTCGAACCGGAGCTCTCGCGACCATTCCCGCACAGTTCGGCACGGCGTCGCGGGCGATCAGCGGCGTGCTCAATGCACCGCAGGGGCTGCAGGTGCCGTCGACCGCCGTTATCACGGTTCGGTTGCTCGACGTCACCGAGCCGCAATGGCGGGACGTCGCCCTGACCCAAGGCCAACTGCCGGCGGCGCGGGGCTTTCCCGTCTCCTATCGGCTCGATCCGCCGGTGCCCACCGCGGGGCATCGCTACGCGGTCGATGCCCGCGTGGAGGATGGTGGTCGCCTGCTATTGCAGACGGCCACGCCGGTGCCGCTGGCGGCGCTCGACCGAGAACAGCGTGTCGATCTCGCGCTTGTGCAGGCGGCTGCGCCACCGACGGCGGTCTCGGTCGTGCCGAGTGCCCAGATTCAGCAATGGATCCAGACCTATCTCGGCCGCCCGCCGCGGCCCTACGAAACGGAGGTCTGGCTGGCTGACCTGCAGCAGGGCAAGTCACTCGCCGACGTGCAGGCGGGCATTCTGAGCAGTTCAGAATATTTTGAGCGGCAGCGGTCCAGCCGTGATGTCTACGTTGCCGAGGTGTTTCGGCAGCTCTACGGCACGCCGCCGACGCCGGCGCAGCTCGCAGACATGCAGCGGCGGTACGACAGCGTGCAGGGTGTGCGGTTGCAGTTCGTGCAGCAGTTGCTCCAGCAGTCGCGGTAGCCGTTCGTCGACCGCCTGGGAAGTGAGCCCGATCGTGTGGCAGCCTGTGCGGCGTGCTCGCGTGGAAGCGACGGCGGCTCCGTGGGCCGGGGTCAGCGACTGCCGGCCGCTCGGCCAAGAAAAACCGGTGTGCCAATGCGGGCGTTGAACCGTTCGTCGGCACGGCCCTCCACGATCGCCGCCTCGATGAAGCCCTGGGAGCCGACGAGCACCACGGCCGTGCCCGGGACCGCTTCGCCGTAGGTCCGCACGATGGCCGTGATCTCGTGCTGGCCGATGCGGAGCCGGCCGGCGGCTTGAAGTTGCGGCAGGAGCGAGGTTGGGAGGTTTGTCACCAGATTGCCGAAGGCGTCGATGTGGATGATTTCACCGTGGATGCCCGTCGGCGTTTCCTGCGGCATGGGCAACGGCAGCCCTGCGAGTGTGGCGAGCGGATCGCCCAGGAAATCCGGATCGAGTCCCTCCAGGAGCCGCACCGCCGCCGGCGCGAGCACGTCGCGGCCATGGAACGTTGCCGCGGCATCAGGCGGCACGTGCAGCCGGCGGGCCGCCATCAGCGGCAGCCGCTGAAGCGCGAGCGAGAGCACGCCGTTGTCGGGGCAGAGAAATTCCTGGTGCGATTCGGGAGTGCCCAGCCGGGCCCAGACAAGA
>Ga0247831_1003245_pt1 | contig 24255 bp, 24 predicted proteins | sample LaCruzMarch2015__9_FD_192406 | JGI IMG/M metagenome (GOLD analysis project Ga0247831, IMG submission 192406) | Freshwater microbial communities from meromictic Lake La Cruz, Castile-La Mancha, Spain - LaCruzMarch2015_1m | ecosystem: Environmental > Aquatic > Freshwater > Lake | place: Spain...
AATAATTATTCTAATGGGAGAAAATAATTATTCTAATGGGAGAAAATAATTATTCTAATGGGAGAAAATAATTATTCTAATGGGAGAAAATAATTATTCTAATGGGAGAAAATAATTATTCTAATGGGAGAAAATAATTATTCTAATGGAAGAAAATAATTATTCTAATGGGAGAAAATAATTATTCTAGTAATTTGGATATTGCCTTAGCAGTTTTTATTCCTTTAAAACTATTTCCATACTCATTTAATGGAGGTGATATTATAGATATTCCCATTAAACCAGGTAATACAATTAATAAAATACCACCTACTCCACTCTTTGCTGCAAGTCCAACTTTTTTCATCCAATCATCTGTTTCATCGTATAATCCATTTAAACACATATGTCCTACTATGTAGTCTACATTCTCTTTATCAATAAGTTTTGCACCTGTTTTGGGATTTATACCATTATTAGCTAGAGTACAAGCCATCAATGCAACGTCCTGACTAGTTACCATAACAGAACATTGTTGTGTATACACATCCACTACGTCAACAACATTATTATAAAATCTTCCATAAGATTTTAATAGATATGCAATAGATAAATTATGATCTATTTCAGACATTTCGGATTTATATATTTTATTATTTACATGTAATTTTCTTGCTGCATAATCACTCATATTATCAACAATACTTTTAATATATTGTTTTTTATTAGGTTTGTATATCAAACTAGTAGTAGCCATTGCACCTCCATTATCAAATGAATTAATAGTATGACTTGGCATACTTTCTACAGCATAAATAGAGTTAAATTTTTTTTTAGAACTAACTGCACCAATTTTTTCCATAATTATTTTTTTACCATATTTTTTTAATGCCAAAGCTAATGTAAAAACCTTTGAACAAGATTCTATAGCAAATTCATGTTTAAAATCACCAATATTAAATTGATGACCATCTATTGTATAAATAGAAATTGCATATAATTTTGGATTTACTTTTGATAATTCTGGAATATAATCCGCATTTTTACCTCCACCTGTTTTTTGAAGTTTATAATAAATTTTTTCTATACCTTCAAATAATTTTTCAAACATTAATATATAATTATAATTTATTTTATATTTTTTACTATATAATAAAATTTTTTTATGAACTAAAATTCGTTTTTGAATAACCTATTACTGCACAAGCAATCCTTTTTCCTGAATTCCCAGTTTTCAAACTATCCGCATTCTCTCCCTTACCACAATCATCTGGATCTGCGTGAATTACTAAACCTCTTCCCATAATATTACACTTATTTCCTCTAAGTTTAATAACATCATCATAAAAAGTATACTTTGCATCACCTTTTGAATCAGTACTTATGTTGCCTAAATCACCAACATGTCTATTTTTCATACCAGGACAACCATGTGTTTTATTATATGGATTAAAATGAGAACACATACTTGTACAACTATCTGTCAAATCACCCGCTTCGTGTACATGAAAACCATGTTCAGATTGTGGTTTTAAACCAGTTAAATTTAAGTCAATACGTATTTTATTATTATCTTCTGTAAAGATAACGTATCCTTTTACTTTATCCGTAAATACAGCAATAGCTTGAACCATAAATATGTATATAATTATGTATTTATATAAATTATAAAAAATATACTATATAAATTATAAAAAATATTAAAAAAATTGAATGTAAATAAATGAAATAAACAGAAATTATAATATTTAAATAACAATAATGGAACACGTTTTTAGACTTTTAGACTTCAATGTTTACAATGATGTGCAAAATAATAGTTCTGATGATGAAGGCGCTAAGGTGTATAAAGATACTAGTTGTTTTGCGATTCAAATGTTTGGAGTAGATGAAAAAGGAAAAACCTATTCTTTAACTGCTGAAGGTTTTTGCCCTTTCTTCTATGTCATGGTAGATGATAAATGGAACATTCAATTAAAAGACGAATTTTTAAGTCATTTAAAGATAAAAATGGGTTCTCGTTATCAAGACTCTATAACCAAATGTAAAATAATAAAAAGAAGAAAATTATATGGTTTTGACGGAAGCAGAGAATACAAATTTATATTTTTAGAATTTGCAAACCTATCTGCTTTTAATAAAGCTAAGAATCTTTGGTACAATGATTATAATTCAGGACATACTTTGTTAAAAAATGGATATAAGTTCAAGGATACAAATCTACTATTGTATGAGGCAAATATTCCTCCGTTATTGCGTTTCTTTCATATTCGCGATATTAGTCCTTCTGGGTGGGTAGCTGTACCTAAAAAAAAAGGAATTGATTATTCAGATTCTTCTGATAAAATGGTGAATTGTGATTACATAATTAAAACAGATTACAAAAACATAATTCCACTGAATGAAAAGGAGACCAGAGTACCTTATAAAATTATGAGTTTTGATATTGAAGCAAGCAGTAGTCATGGTGATTTCCCTGTTCCGGTAAAAACATATAAAAAACTTGCTACCAACATTGTAGAATATTTTGATGGTTTAAAAATGGATATAACTAAAGAACTTTGTAAAAATATTTTGCGTCGTATAGCGTTAGCTGCTTTTGGGTATGAAAAAATGGAACAAATTGATCTAGTTTATCCAAAAGTTTCACCAAAATCTAAAAAAGATGTGGAAAATTTATGTGAAGTATGGTTAGAATCAAATGTTAGAAATTTGCAGTCAAATGATGATTCAAGAAATTCTAATCAAATTGAGCATTTATTTGAAAAAATGGCTTTAGATGAGGATGATGATAATGAATATGGTAGTCACATAAAATCATATACAAATAAAAAGGCAACAATTGTAGATATACTTTGCGATAAAAAATTTGAACGTGAAGGAAAGTTGAATGAATTAAATGAATCATTAAAAAGAGTGTTTCCAAAGTTGGAAGGTGACAAATGTACATTTATTGGTTCTACTTTTATGAAATATGGGGATACAGAACCTTATTTTAATCATTGCATCGCATTAAATACTTGTTCTAAAATGCCAATAGATAATTCGGTTGTAGAAAGTTATACTACAGAAAAAGAAGTTTTGCTTGCATGGCAACAATTAGTTCAACGTGAAAACCCTGATATTATTATTGGTTATAACATATTTGGCTTTGATTATGAGTTTATGTTTAGAAGAGCTGAAGAAAATAGTTGCGTAGAAGACTTTTTGAAGCTGTCTCGCAATATTGATGAAATTTGTGGAACACCTATCAGAGATGAGCGAGGTTATAGTACAGGTAAATACAAAATAGAAGAAAGTACTTTACAAATTGCAAGTGGTCAGCATGATTTGAGATTTATTAAAATGAATGGACGTCTTCAAGTAGATTTATATAACTTTTATCGTCGTGAAGCCAATTTAATTTCTTATAAATTAGATTATGTTGCCGGTAACTTTATTGGTGATTTTATTAAAGCGGTTGATCATGATAATACTAGTTCTACGATTAAAACGACTAATATGACTGGTTTATTAGTTGGTAGTTATGTACATTTTGAAGAAATCGGGCATTCCGTAGACTATTATGCCGATGGTGCAAAGTTTCAAGTGACCGCAGTTGATAAAATTTGCGGTAAATTCACAATTGAAGGAAATGTGGATCCAGATCTAAATTCCAAAAAAGTTCGCTGGTGTTTAGCTAAGGATGATGTAACACCAAAAGATATTTTTAGAATGACAAATGGTACAGCAGATGATCGCGCAGTAATAGCCAAATATTGTATTCAAGATTGTAACCTGGTGCATTATTTATTTAATAAATCAGATATTTTGACTGGATATATTGAGATGGCAAAAATTTGTAGTGTACCTATAAATTTCCTTGTTATGCGTGGTCAAGGCATCAAGCTGACAAGTTATGTGGCCAAAAAATGCCGGGAAAAACGCACTTTAATGCCTGTTATTGAAAAAGGAGGTCTTGATGAAGGGTATGAGGGTGCTATAGTTTTAGATCCAAAATGTGATTTATATTTGGATAACCCGGTGGCTTGTAATGACTATGCATCTTTATATCCAAGTTCAATGATTAGCGAAAATCTATCACATGATAGCAAGGTGTGGACAAGAGAATATGATTTATCTGGAAATTTAATTGAAGAGTGGGGAGAAAAAGATAAAAATGATAATTACATTTATGATAACTTACCTGGTTATGAATATGTTGATATTACATATGATACATATGTATATAGAAGAAAGAATCCAAAGGCAGCAGCTGAAAAAGTGTTAAATGGGCAAAAAATATGTAGATTTGTACAGCCTTTATCAAATGGTCAAGATGAAGGCGGCGCAATTATGCCTTCTATTTTAAAAGAACTTTTGAAAGCACGTAAAGATACCAGAAAATTAATTCCTTTAGAAAAAGATGAATTCATGAAAAATGTATTGGATCAGCGTCAGCTCGGTTACAAAGTCACTGCCAATTCACTTTATGGTCAATGCGGTGCAAAAACAAGTACTTTTTACGAAAAAGATATTGCAGCATGTACAACGGCGACTGGCCGAAAACTTTTAACATATGGCAAACGAATTATTGAAGAATGTTATGGAGATAAAATATGCGACACTTCAAATTATGGGAAAGTTTTAACAAAAGCTGAGTACATATATGGTGACACGGATTCAGTATTTTATACGTTTAATCTGCAGGAATTGGATGGAACTCCTATTCGCGGAAAAAAAGCTCTAGAAATTACAATTGAATTGGCACAACAAGTAGGTGATATATCTGCAAAATTCTTAAAGGGTCCACATGACTTTGAGTATGAAAAAACTTTTATGCCATTTTGTTTATTATCAAAGAAACGTTATGTAGGCATGCTTTATGAAACCGATCCAAATAAATGTAAAAGAAAAGAAATGGGTATTGTATTGAAGAGACGAGATAATGCACCCATTGTGAAAGATATTTATGGTGGCATTATTGATATATTAATGAAGAAACAAAATATTCAAGAGGCAATTGATTTCTTACGTGGTTGTCTGCAGAATATTGTTGAAGAAAAATATCCAATGGACAAGCTTATTATTACAAAGTCACTACGTTCAGGATATAAAAATCCAAATGGAATTGCACACAAAGTATTGGCTGATAGAATGACTGCACGAGATCCAGGTAATAAACCAGGTCCGGGAGATAGAATACCATTTGTTTATATAGCGTCAAAAGATAAGAAGGCACTGCAAGGCGAAAAAATAGAGACGCCAACTTTTATTACTGAACACAATTTAAAAATTGATTATTCCTTTTATATTACAAATCAAATTATGAAACCAGTACAGCAAGTATTTGCATTAGTGCTGGAAAAGATATGGAGTATGAATAAAAAGTTTCCAAAGATTAAGCAATTTAAGAAGTCTGTGGAACTATTAAAGAGAGAATATTGCGATAATTTAGATAAATTTGAAGAAAAGTTGGAAGCAATGCGTTGCAAGGAAATCAAAGGACTTCTCTTTGATGAATATTTAAGAGAAACAAACAATGAAAAAGCTGGTGTACAAAGTCTTTCCAAATTCTTTGATAAAAAATAAAAATCTTATTATATAATATAAGAAATGAGTAATTATAGTGGTTTATTAAATGCGCTAGTGAATAATTATAATCCTTTAAAGAGTGATTGTAAAAGTGGATTAGGTAAAACATATCAAAATACATTAGGAAGTATTCAAAATAATACAGAAATAATTAAAGAAATTAATAGTAAATTAAATTCTGTTAGTGAAGAAGAAAAATGTAAACTATTAAATATTAAAAATGATATTGAGTTTTGTAGAAGTAATAGTTCATTCGGTGGCAGACGAAGAAAACATAGAAAAACAAAAAGACGCAAGTCAATGAAAAAGAGAAGAAGACATACTCGCAGACGTTAATTATAAAAATATTTTTTTAAAAATTTTATATTTCTCTCTTACATATTTCGGAATAGATAATTTTTTACAAATTATTTTTTGTTGTTTGTATTTTATTTTTGGATTTATTTTATGCCAAATATAATCTTGTTTGTATGTGGATACATAAATTGATTTTTTCATATATTTATTTATATAAAAAAATTGAATCAAAAAATGGAATACTAATATATACTACACTATTACACAATGTTCAAGACAACTAAATTTATACATTTTCATAATGACACCGATTTACCTATCATGGTAGACACTTGGGTAGATGGTTCTAATGCATTACAATATTTCCGAATTGGACCAAGAGAGAAACGTATTCTACATAGCAGTGTAGGCGAATGGCACTTAAATGCAATGTTGAAAAGTGAAGATAGAAAATTATGGGATGAGAATCCTAGGTTGAAACATATTACTCTTATTGGTAAATTTAGATCAGATCCTTGTGCTAGTGGAAACTATTCTTGGATGGATTATGATGGATTTTATGATTGTATTTATACCGAATTAGAAACTCCTATAGACAATGTTAAAGGTCTTATGACATTTCATCTTCTTCCACCTTTTCCACCTTTAGAAAAGGTGGAGCCAAAATAGCGCTTTTTATATGCATTCAGCTATTCAGAAAAAGTATTTTAAAAAATATATGATTATAAATTTTTTAATCATATTTTTGGATATTATCTTCTCTTGTAAAGTGGTTTTGCTCCACTTTTTTTAAAAGTGGAAAAAGTGGACTATAACTTTGGCTCTTCGCTTCGCATAACCTTTCTCAAAGGTGGATTTTGTTGTCTCTTCTCCATAGTCATCTTTTCAAACGTCTGCTTAACCATTGAGTTAATCTCACCTACACTAGTTTCTAAACTCCAAACACGCTCAGTAAGTTTATCCATATCACATTCTACACAAACACTATCATCTTTTTCAGAAAGATCATCATATTCAGAAAGATCGTCATATTCAGAAATATTATCTTATTCTTCCTCATAATCAGAAGATGAATCATCATCATTTTCATCTTCAATTACAACTACATTACTTCTTTTCTTACTAATAGCACTCGTATATCCATTTGCCTCATAAAGAGACTCAGTTAATCCTTCTGCATGAAGTTTAAATAAAATAGAATTTACTGATCTCTTATGCTTTTGTGCTATCTCTTGAACCGATAACTTTAAAAGATCATAATCTCTTTCAAGAGTCAAAGTCTCTGATATAGTCCATCTCTTACCATTACGTTTACAATCTGTCATGTTATATACTATAATATTTGGAATATCTTTAAGTTGTTTTTTAACTTTTTAAAAAAGTTGATCAAAATATTAACCACGAAGTCTCCACTCTACCCTACAGGACTAGTGCTCAACCTTTTCTAAAGGTGGAATATTAACAAGTAATATGGAACAAATCCATGCACCTAATACAATCCACATATTATTAATCATATTAGCTGCATTATATACAACCCATCTAAGTCCTTGACAATGCGGAGTAGCAGTCATAAAAGGCGACAATAAAAAACCAATAATTGTCCTTGGTACACATAACTTAACATACAAATGTGCTGCTAAATAGTGCAAAAAAATCCATATTAAATAAATTCCAGATACATTGATGAATATTTTAATTGATTTATATACAAATTGAAAAAAAATAAAAACTACTTGATAACTTTTATCAAAAATTATCACAAAAGTATTTTCTCTCTTTATCTCATTATTAGTATTATTATCATCGTCTGAAAAATCGTATTCAATTGTTCTTTTTCTTAATAGCATTATGATAATAATTTATAGTTTTAAATTATCTTTATATTATATTAAAATATTCTTTTTTCACCTTCGTCTTAAAGAAGTATTTAATAATGTTAGTAATGCGTTTGCATCTGTAGTATCTACTATATTTGTAATCTCATTTAATAAAGTATCACTCAAACTATTTGAATTTGTTCCATTGTCAAAAATTAAATCTAAATATGTTGTAATCGTATTGATTGCAGTAGGTCTTCTCTCTTCATTCGTTTCTGATGACTGATTTTCATTAACAAAATTATTTGAAACGTCTAGTTGAGGAGTAGATTCTGTTTCTGAAGATACATTTGTACTGTAATTTCTTATATCATACCTACATACAGGACACCTGCAATTTGTTGTAAACCATGTTCTTAATTCCTCAGAATTAAATATATGTCCACAAAAACGTATAACAGATACCATATCTACATCATTAAATGTTTCTAAAGAAATTGGACAAGATCTATTAATAGGGTTTACAATATCACAATATTGAACATTCCTAGTTGCGGTTTCAATTTGTGATGGCGTAGGATATATATCTACCGGTGCAAGAAAATTTTGCATATACCTTGAATTTCTTTCTTGAGTATTTTGATTTCTTGTATAATAATTTCTTGGAAAACTATAATGTTCAACATGCTCAAACTCATAAGGTGTATTATTTAAAATAATCCTATTTACATTTTCATTAAGTCTTCTAGAAAGATTATTTCTATTTGATGTATTTGATGTATTTGATGTATTTGTTGTATTTGTTGTATTTGTTCTATTATTTCTATTTGATGTATTTGATGTATTTGATGTATTTGTTCTATTATTTCTATTTGATGTATTTAATATTTGAACTAATAAGTTTCTTATTTGTGTATTTGAATTTCTTAGATTATTGATAGAATTTGTCGTACTATTTATTTGACGAATATTATCATTATATGTTCGTTCTAATATGTTAACAAGTTGAAGTTGTTGATTGCTTATATGATAATTATTTGAAGATTGATTCATTATATTTATAATATATATTAAATCTGTTTAAATGTATTCTAATAATAATAATAATAATTTAAAAGAATGGAAAAATATATAGATAAGGGATTAAGTGGATTAGCTAATCTTGGAAATACATGTTTTATAAATTCATGTATGCAAATTATTTCACATACATATGAATTAAATTATTTTTTAGATGATGAAAAATATAAAAAAAAAATACAAAAAAAATATGACTCCGTTTTATTATTAGAATGGGATAATTTAAGAAAAATAATGTGGAATACAAATTGTGTTATATCTCCAGCAAAATACATAAAAACAATTCAAAAAGTAGCAAAAATGAAAGGTCTAGAAATGTTTACTGGATATTCGCAAAATGATTTACCAGAATTCTTATTGTTTTTAATTGATTGTTTTCATAATTCACTTTCACGAGAAATTAATATGACGATTTCAGGAAAAACACAAAATGAAACAGACGAAATTGCAGTAAAATGTTTTGAAATGATTAAAAATATGTATTCAAAAGAGTATTCAGAAATATGGAATTTATTTTATGCAGTACATGTCTCCGAAATAAATGACTTATTATCTGGTGAACAACTACAAATAACTCCTGAACCATATTTTATGCTTGATTTACCTATACCTTCAACAAATAAATCTCCATCTTTGATAGATTGTTTTAATCATTATGTAGAAGGTGAAGTATTAGAAGATGAAAATGCGTGGTACTATGAAAAAACTCAAACAAAAATAAACATAAGAAAAAAAATTCAATTTTGGTCTTTTCCAAATATTTTGGTCATTGATTTTAAAAGATTTAATAATCGTTTTCAAAAAAATCAAACTCTAATTACTTTCCCACTAGAAAATTTAGATTTATCTAATTATGTAATTGGTTATAAAAAAGAAAGTTATAAATATGATCTTTATGGAGTTTGCAATCATAGTGGAGGTGTTATGGGCGGGCATTATACTGCCTATGTAAAAAATGCAAATGGGAAATGGTACCATTTTAATGATACTAATGTTTCAGAAGTTAGTGTACCTGAATCAGTTATTTCACCAAAAGCATATGTTTTATTCTATAGAAAGAGGCAAAATTAAGCTATTTTTTTTATTTATAATTATTATTTTACCTATTTATATATTATATGGAAGTAGTAAGCACAACAACAACAACGGATCCAGTAAATATGTATAATTATTTAAATGGTTTTGTAATGAATCCTATGGTTTTTGTTATAATAATATTAATTATTATTGCATACTATGTATTTTCGTCATCTTTAGGTTTAGGAAATAATAATGGATTTGCAGTTTCAAATTCAAGTTCAGACTCTAGTTCAGGTTCTAGTATTATTGGTACTATTCTTGTTATTATTCTTATTATTTTAATTTTAGTAAATGCATTTCAATATTTTTTTAGTATTAATTTGACTGCATATATTAATGGTTTATTTACACCTGAGACACAAGTCAATTTAGTAGTAGAAAATACCACACCAGAAGAAGTAAAAGAAGAACCCATAGACTTTTCTTCAAAAATAAAATTAAAAAAACAAGTATTTAATATTCCGGGAAATTATTACAATTATGAAAATGCCAAGGCATTATGTAAAGCTTATGATTCTGAACTTGCAACATATGATCAAGTAGAAAATGCATATAATAATGGTGCAGAATGGTGTAATTATGGTTGGTCTGCAAATCAAATGGCTCTTTTTCCTACGCAAAAACAAACATATAATACTTTGCAAACAATAAAAGGTCACGAAAATGATTGTGGACGTTCAGGTATAAATGGTGGATATATGGCTAATCCTCGCATAAGATTTGGTGTAAATTGTTATGGTTTAAAACCTAGTATTAATGAAAAAGAAGAAGAATTAATGAAAACCTCTACTCCATATCCTGAAACAATACAAGATAAAGTATTTCAAAAAAGAGTTGACTTTTGGAAAAATAAAATTGATCAAATACTAATATCGCCATTCAATTATAACATTTGGGGAGCATTATAATTGTATTAATATATATATTCATAATCATAATACATGTAATTTTTCTCAAAATTATGTAAAGCAATAGAAACTATGTTTATTATATTTGTTATGATAACACAAAAAATAATAACATTTCTTAATTTTATAAAATGTTGAATAAATATATAAATATAATTTTTACTAATAATAAAATAATTTGCCATATATACTCCATATTGTAAATCTAAGTTAATATATAACATTTTTTTGCAACATATAGGGCACGTTTTATAATTATTATACCATTTTTCTATACATATATTATGCACATATCCATCACAAGAACAATTTTTTATATAATCTTCTAGGTTATTTAATCGCGAAGGATATTTTTCGCATTTATTTGAAATTTCAAAACAAATAAAACATTCATCTTGATTCATTTATTATATTAATTAAATACTTTAATTCATATAATTTATTTATCTTCTTTATCTTCTTTTTTCTGTTTTTTATTTTTCTTGGTTATATTTTTTTTGTCTTTATTACCAATTCTTTTTGATTTATTATTTTTTTTTACTTTATTAACTTTATTTTCATGTTCTTTCACTAGACCTAATAACTTATCGTGTAAATCGTCATCAATATCACTATCACTATCACTATCATCTTTCACGTGATTTTTATTATCTTGTTCTTTATATTCACCACCTTTCATGTTATATATAGTAGCCCAATTTGGCACGGCTAAATTTTGAAATAAATCGGAAACTTGTCCTGATCCGCCATTTTGGACATTATTAGTATTCATAGTAACTATAGGTGACATACCAGATTTCATAAATATAGATGGAACACTAAAACCTCCAGATTGTATTCCATTTTCTGGACTAAATACTAATTCTGTATGATCTATATACCCTATCTCTTTATTTGCATTTGGTATATCCATTTCTTATATAAATTATTATTATATTAATTAATTATTAGAAAAGCGCTTTATTTCAGGAACAATTTTAATATTGCGTTTTTGTTTAATATGTTCCATAATTAATTTTACTTGAGACTCATTTTTTATAACTTCACCAAGAGTCTTTTCTAAATATTTTAAAGTAATTGGTTCTGGAACACGTGTATTTGCGAATTTCAGTTTGCCATCACTTATTTTAATAAATGCATTAGAGAGATTATTTGAAGAAGCATAACTTGTAATGTTTTGTTCTAATGTATTTCTTTTCTCTCTTAACCCTTTTATTGTTTCATTTATTTGTTTTAATTGATTATCAATAGAAACCCATTGTTGTATCTGATTTTCAAAACTCATTTTATAAATATTATTTATAATATTATTTGTAATATTTACACAAAAAAAATAATTTAATTAACGACGTCTGCTAAATCTTTTATTTCTAAAAGTTTTGTTAAATCCATTACCATTACGTCTATATGTTTGTTGCAATCCTAAAATAGTTGCAGGAACAATTGCCTGACTAATAACAGGACCTAAAAATCCACCTCTGCGTCTGCGTCTACGTCTTCCAGCAGACTGGATTAATGATAATTGTTCAGATGTTGGAGTTGCAGGTTGAGTCGCCCATTGTCCTTGAGCTCCAACATATTCAGATCCAAATCGTCCTGCGTATTGACTATCTGCAGAAAAAGTCCTAGCATATTGTTCTGGACCAGTACCATTTACTTCCATACCATAAGTTGCTGCACTAGTATAACCTCCTCTCTGGTGTCTACTAGTACGTCTATGTCTACGTCTACCACCACATCTTGATTTTTTTGGCATCTATAATAAATGATGAGAAATAAATAAAAATATGTATCAAATTAAACTAAACTAAATTAAACTAAATTAAACTAAATTAAACTCTGCCTAAATCATTTTAATTATACTTTTATTAATAGTTTGTTTATTACATACTAATATAGATATCATAACTAATATAGCTAAATTCATAATAAACATGGAAACTATAAACAAAATAGCTATATAAACATATGGTTTTATTTCATATAATACAAAATCTATTACTGAACTAGATAATACATTTAATTCATTTTTTATATCATCTCTCTTCAATATATCTAAACATTGCTGAACTAAAGAATCTTTCATAGTTAATAAAAATAATAAAAATATAAATATTTTGCGTGTTTCAATAAATTATATTTTTCTATATAATTTCAATATTATGGAAAATATTGTTGAACCAAATGAAATATTTGATTTTTCAAAATTATCTTTAGCGCATCCTGTTGGAATTCAAGGAGGGGCTTACTTTACAAAAATTGAAAATAATAATAAACCATTGTATGTTCAAACAACAAAAAGTCAAACTAGACAAGGTTTTGTAAAGACAGGAAAAAAATACTACATAGATTTGATGTTTGATAAAAATGCAGAAGACTTAATTCATTGGTTTGAAAATTTAGAGAATTGTTGTCAAAAATTAATTTTTGAAAAAAGAGAAACATGGTTTCAAAATGGTTTAGAAGAAAGTGATATTGAGTCAGCATTTAATTCAACTATTCGTGTATATAAATCTGGTAAATACTATTTATTAAGAAGTAATATCAAGAACAATCATCAAAATGAACCTAGTATTAAAATTTATAATGAGCAAAAATCTACTTTAAAAATGGAAGATGTTACTATTGAAACAAATTTTATTTCTATTTTAGAAATACAAGGTATAAAATTTACAAATAGAAATTTTCAAATAGAAATTGAATTGAAACAAATTATGATATTAGATAATGAACCATTATTTGATAATTTTTTAATTAAAACAACTGCTAAATCAAAAGAAGAAAATATACAAAAATTGATACCTTCTGAATCATCTATATCACCTATTTTAGAAGATATAAAAATAGATGAAATGCAAGTTGAAATACCTTATGATACAAACATATTGATAGAAGATAGAAAACAATTATTTAAAAAAACTATAGAAAAAGAACATGATTCAGATGATTTAGACAATTTAGACAATTTAGACAATTTAGAAGAAATAAATGATTTGAAAGTATTTGAAAAAGAAAAAGAAAAAGATATAGAAGAAGAAACTATTTCCTTAGATTTTGAAGAACTTGAGGAAAATGATAATACTTTAAGTGAAGTTGCTAATTTTGATGATTCTTTAGAGAAAAATTTAGATGTTATACAATTAAAAAAACCAAATCAAGTTTATTTTGAAATATATAAAGAAGCTAGAAATAAAGCAAAGTTAGCAAAGAGAAATGCTATTATCGCTTATTTAGAAGCAAAGAATATTAAGAAAACTTATATGATAGAAAGTTTGATGGATAGTGATAGTGATTTTGATGCTGAAATTGATGAAGTTTCAGAAAGCGAATTAGAAGACTTATAAACTTTAGTCTGAAATCTTTAGAATAATTAATATGTATTTTAAAAATTATTTTATCATTAATTTTATATAATGAGTGTCTCTTTAAAGAAACTATGGAATGACTATGGAATTGGAGCCATTTTGGTTTTATTAATTGTTGCTTATGGCATTAGTATGTTTGCTGGCTATTTAGGTGCTAAGGGAACACCTGGTTATGAATCAAATGCTCAGATGGAATCTCAATACAAGAACACTAATCAACAAGCTAGTGGTGCTGTCCGTGCTTCTGATCCTAATGGTAACGAAACATACGCATCTGCTAATGGTGTTCAAACTAGCATGCCTGGTTTACCTTCTTCTTGCTCTAACCCTAATGTTCAAAATCCTGCAGAGCTTCTCCCCAAAAGTTCTAATGATGAATGGGCTAAGTTAAACCCTTCTGGTAAAGGTGAGCTCGCCAATGTCAACTTATTGAAGGCTGGTTATCATATTGGTATTGATACTATCGGACAAAGTTTGAGAAATGCCAACTTACAAATTCGCTCTGAGCCACCTAATCCGCAATTGAGCGTGGGACCCTGGAATAATTCAACTATAGAGCCAGATTTTCAACGCGTGCCTCTTGAAATTGGAGCTGGTAGCCAATAAGCATGTATGGTAACAAAATAATTAATAAGAATAAAAATTATTACTAACATAAATTTTATTTAAATCTCAAAATCTTTATATTCATTATTTTTACACATATAAATATTTTGAACTCTATTTTCATCGGTTACTTTTTCAATACTTGTAACTAATTCGTTTAACCAGTCATACTTATTATAATACACATCTTTTTGTAAAATTCTTATTATTGAGAATCCATTTTCATTAGCACATTTCATTTTATATAAATCATTAACTCTAGTTTTTTCTGGTCTCTGCCAATTTCCAATTTGTTCAAAATGTTGCTTTCCATCTAATTCAATGATCAATTTTCTCTCTTTAATCACAAAATCAAAAGGTAAAAATCTATCTGTTGTATTATTTTTACACCAATCAGGCTTAAATTGTCTTTCTAGTATATTATATTTTTCTTTTAACTTATCAAATAAAATTTGTTCTGTTTTATTTACACAAAATGAACACCATACTCCTTTTGTAATGTCTGCTAATTGACAAGAAAATGTTTTATTACATAAATTACAATTAAATTTAAATTTTTTATTTGTACTTTTAAATAACATTCTAGGATTAATATTATCATGTAAATGTTTAGATCTCTCTATTGAAGCAAATGAATTATTCCAACACATTTCACAATCTTTATTTTCACATAATTTTTGATGAGAACAATATGAACACCAATGTCCTTGTGAAGTAATTTGTTTTAAGTTCATACTTAGTTTATGACTACATTTATCACAATTAAATATATATTTTTTTCTATCAGCCGACTTAAATACTTGTCTTGATGTTAATTCATTTTCATTAGACCAGCAAATAGATTTTTCATGTGACGCAAAAGAGTTACTAAAACACATTTTACAATTTTCATTATCACATAATTTTTTAGGTGGATAGCTACAATACGGACACCAATTACTTGACTGATTTATATTAACTAAATTACTTTCAAATTCATGACCACAACTACAATCAAACCAAAACTTTTTATGCGAGTTCAGTGCTACTTCATTCGGTTTCTTTTCATTTCTATTAGACCAAAATATTGATTTAGGATGTTCTGAGAACATTTTACTATTGAATTCATATTATAAAATATATTTAATTCAATTTTAATTAACTATATTTTTGCTCTACTTTTTTAAAAAGTGGATTTGCTCTACTTTTTTTAAAAGTAGATTATATGAACGATTTAATTTATACAACAGGTGTTGGATCTTTTATTATACAGATACTTACAACTATTGTGGATACATATGCGTTATCTATACCCATACCGCCTTCTCTATACGATATTAAAGGATTACTATGGATTGAATATATTGTTAATTTTATAGAAGGTGTATTTTATGTATGGATGATAAGTAATTTTGCAAAAATAAAAAACATCACAAAATTTCGTTACTATGACTGGGTAATTAGTACGCCCACAATGTTATTTACATATTCTATGTATTTATTGATTATTAAAAAAATAGAAGAAAATCAGAAACATAATTTAATAGACTCAATATATAATGAAAAATACACATTACTTACTATCATATTGTTAAATTGGTCAATGTTATTTTTTGGTTATATGGGAGAATTAGGTAAGTTGAGTGTTAATTTATCCACCTTTTTAGGATTTATACCTTTTACTATGATGTTTTATATTATTTATGAGAACTATGCAAAATACACTTCATCAGGTATAAACACATTTATTTATTTTGTATCTGTATGGAGTCTTTATGGTGTAGCAGCGTTAATGAGCTATGAATTTAAAAATATTATGTACAATATTTTAGATTTATTTGCAAAGAACTTTTTCGCATTATTTTTGGCTTATATATTGATTTACAAATATATACCTTTAGAAAATCAACATTCGGAAAGATAGAGAAAGTATAATTAATTATATTTTGGTAATACCTTTTCTAAAGGTATTGTATGGATAAGCATGGTATATTTTTTTACATATTCATATTCTTTATATTATTCTTTTGTTTAGTTATTTATTATCAATCAGATGCTTATCAATTAAAATGTATCATCGCCTCTAAAGATGGAAATACATATTGTGTTAGAGAAAGAGAGAAGTTAGAATTAGCTGCCAATCTTTTAGCTGATGTTACTCAAAAAATGAAGGATATGGTCGCTTACATGAAAAAAACTCATCCTGAAGATCCACGTACAAAACGACTTGTAGCCGGATTTAATCCAAAAGCAATTAATGAAACATTACCTACAAGTGAACTAACAGCATTTAGTGAAAACAAAGGAGAGAAACTTGCCTTTTGTTTGAATACGACAAAACAAGGTAATCGTTTGATTGATATTAATACACTAACATTTGTTGCGTTACATGAATTATCACATATTATGACAGAATCTATTGGACATAAGCAAGATTTTTGGCAAAATTTCAAATTTTTATTACAAAATGCAAAAGAAGCAGGTATTTATAATCCTGTTGATTATAAAAAAAAACCAAAAGAATATTGTGGTATGACAATAAATGACAATCCATATTATGATTTGGTTTAAGTATTATTAAATTGTTTTCTCTGCTAATAATATAATGGAAGGTGGTCTTACAATGCTTTTACATGCTGCTGTAATTACACTTATTTTGTGCTTGATTATGAAGTATATTTTAAAACAAAATTGTTCAAAAGCAATTGATAGAAGTTTAGTCATAGGTGCAATAATTTTAATTTACATGATATTATTTGGTCATGGATTACCTAATAAAATAAATCCTAATTTTATGTAAATAAATTTTAATTTAATATGTATATAAAATTAAATTAAAATAATAATAACTTTATATATATGTCACAAGAAACATCCTCTTTAGATAAAAAAATATATAAAGTAAATCAATTAACAAATGGAGAAATAACAACAATTTATGTTTTCAATGGTAAAGTTGCTTCTCAAAATGAAGATCAGTTGTTTCAAACCATATTTACAATGGAAGAAATAGAGAACATTAAAAATAACGGAATTATCGTAAAATTTTCAGATGAACAAATTAATTTTGATGATTCTATTGCAACTATAAAAATTAAAATACTTAAAGAATTGAAAACCAATATTTCTATTGATGAAATATATTTATATTGTCAAAAAATAGAAACATTAAATGCTGTGTCTATATTTCAAAGTTTAACCCAGAATAGCAAGTTAGAGCTAACTAGTTTACGATTAGAACAATTTATTTCAAATATTGTGAGTGGTGAAAATGGAGAACCATTTGACAGAAATATAGAAGAAGAAAAAGAAGTTTATACATTTGATGATATTTTTGAGATGAAATTCAATGATAAAAAATATGTTGTTAATAAAGTTTTAGGTCAGAAATTTTTTATTGTTGAAAATGAATATCCTTTTGTATGTAATCCATATGATGTATATAATTATGATAAGTTTTTAGAAAAGACTGCTAGAAAATCATTAACAACATTAAATAATCATTTATTGCTGAATAATGGTGATATTTTTGATAACAATATTTACTTATGTCTTGCAGAAGATGTTCTCTCTTTTATTGGTAACAAAACAATATCAGAAGAATCCACAATTAAAATTTACTATCCTTTTTTATACAATAAAAATATTAATAGTTTGGAAGATTTAATACAAAACAAGGAAAAATTGATGGAAAACAACAAAAAAATATTAAATGAGAGAGTATTTGATTCTTTTAAAACAATTGATATGTTTTATAGTATCTATGATTTAAGAACTAGTGAGTTAAATTATGTTAGTAAAGGTATTAAATACATAAAAGCAGTTATTCGTCCTAATTTTGATATGAAACTTCCATTAGAAGTTATTTTTAAAATAATTCATGCTACTAAAGAAAATCCTTTGATCAAATATAATCCTTCATCTAGACAAGAAAATGTGTATAGGCTTTTTACAGATAAAATTGCTACAGATGGGCGAAAAATACCATTTCTAAAGAAGGCAGTTGTTTTTAAATTAATGAAAATTATTGCGCGTAATAAATGTGTAGCAGTTTACATAGAGTCAGATGATAATTCTCTCATTTGTGAATTTGATGAAGAAGGATATATTACAATTTATACTGAATTTAAAAATGTGTTAAGTGTAGACGAAGTAAATATTATTTTTAAACAAGCCATAAATCCAATTATTCAAGAAATAAAAGAAGTTTTAGAACAAAGTGGTTATAAGTTAAATAACTTTGAAAGTTTACACGATGAAAATGTTGATGTTAAACAAATTACTTATGAAACACAAATTATTATTAAAAAATCACTTAATATTGAATCCTATAAAGGTTGTATTTCATCTATTTTTATTAATGAAACAAATAAATTTAAAGGAAAAATAATTAATTTACGTTTCAAGCGTGTTTCCAATTATAGCAAATTTACAAGTCAAGAAGCGTTTATTCTTGAAAAATCGGCACAGGGATTAAGAGGCGAAGAAATTATTGAGGCACTCTTGGACAATTTTCCTGAAGATTTAGAACACAAAGATGCCATTGAAATGGTAATGAGAGTCGCAAATGAATTAGAAGTGGAAAGGGGTGTAAGAAAATCAGATATTAAAATAAAAAATAATCCAGGATTTAAAACTACTATTGTACTTCAACCTGAAAGTGGAATTATTACAATTACTACTGAAAATATTAATAACATAAATTATCTTTATACATTGCCTATTTACTTAGATACAATGGTTCGTTTAACTCAAGATCCAAAATCTACTTTATATCCATTTGATGAAGTGAATCGCATTTGTTCTACAGGAGAGAAAGGTGAGTTAAAAATTAGTGATATTATTTCTTCTATTGAAGAGTCCGCTGCAAATTCTGAAGTTGCAAGTATTGAAGATGAAGATATTATTTACGAAAAACCTTTGAGATCTGAAAATCCAAAAGGAGCGTTGAGTTTATTTTTTGACGAAGATGATGAGGAAGATGAAATTGATTCTGAAGAATTTAAGGGCGGAGAAAATAGTGCAAATAGTGAAGATCCACTTTTTCAAAAAGTGGAGCAAAATAGTGAAGATCCACTTTTTCAAAAAGTGGAGCAAAATAGTGAAGATCCACTTTTTCAAAAAGTGGAGCAAAATAGTGAAGATCCACTTTTTCAAAAAGTGGAGCAAAATAGTGAAGATCCACTTTTTCAAAAAGTGGAGCAAAATAGTGAAGATCCACTTTTTCAAAAAGTGGAGCAAAATAGTGAAGATCCACTTTTTCAAAAAGTGGAGCAAAATAGTGAAGATCCACTTTTTCAAAAAGTGGAGCAAAATAGTGAAGAATCTGTTCCAAGTGAAGAATCTGTTCCAAGTGAAGAATCTATACCATCTCCTGAACTAGAATCTCCTGAACTAGAATCACCTGATAATGAATCTGAAGAGTCAGTTTCTTCTGAAATAAAATCACCTGATAATGAATTAGAATCGTTTGAATCGTTTGAAAGTACACCATCTGAAGTTCTTTTAGAAGAAGAAGAGCAAAATAGCGAAGAATTAAATGAAGACCCTAATAAAGATTTAGTTTCTTTTGATTCTACACCATCAACCTCTTATGAAATACCAGTATTAAGCCCAAAAATTTTAGACTCTGATACCATATTAGAAAAAGAATCTGAAGAACGTGTTGTTGAAAATCCTGAAAATATTCAAATAGAGATGGAAGAGGATTTGGTAGAACCTTTCTCAAAAGTAGATGAAGATTTGTCTCTTAGCTCAGCAGAACCTTTCTCAAAGGTGGAAGAAGATTTGGCTCCACCTTTCTCAAAGGTGGAAAAGGTGGAAGATGAAGATGAAGTCAGAAATATTGATGGAATGAAATTAAATAAACCATATTATTTTCAAACTCTTATAGAACAAAAAGATCCCGTACTTATTTTAAAAGAAGATACACCACAATTCAATTCTTACCCAAGAACATGTAGTTCAAGTATGAGAAGACAACCTGTTATTTTAACCGATACACAACTTGAAAAAATAAATAAAGAACATCCTGGATTTTTAAGAGATGAAGATGTTATCACTTATGGTTCCAATCCAGAAAAACAATTTCACTATATTTGTCCACGTTACTGGTGTTTAAAAACAAATACAATTATTGACCCAAATGATTTAAAAGAAGTTAAAGGAAAAGATGGTAAAACAGAATTAATTCATCCAACTTGTGGTAAGGTATTACCAAAAGGAGAGAAGAAAGTTAAACCAGGTTATTATATTTACGAATTTTATCCATCAAAAGAAGGAAAAAAAGATAATAAAAAATACCCTAGTTTAATTCCTGACTCTCATCCAGATGGTTATTGTCTTCCATGTTGTTTTGACAAATATAACACAGAAGGAAGAATAAAAGCAATGGAAAAATGCACCAGTAAAACAGAAGGTAAAAAAGAAAATAAAAAGGAGAAAGAACCGACAGGTCAAGATGAATATATTAAAGGTCCTGATAAATTTCCACTAGATATAGGCAGATGGGGGTACTTACCTGTTGAAATTCAAAGTATGCTTCATGTAACAAGTGGTGAATGTCAAATAAGTAAAACAAATACAAATATTAAAGAAAATCATCCTTGTTTATTACGACATGGTATTGAAATTAATGATAAACAATCTTTTATTAGTTGCATTTCAGACGTAATATTTTTTGCTAAAAAAATGATAGATAAAAAAATAATAGGTGCGAGTAAATTATCACCTGTTTTGAATATAGAAGATATGAAAGAGTATATTATTCAATCTATAACTATTGATAATTTTATTAAATATCAAAATGGCAACTTAGTTACTGATTTTCATGACTTAGAAAAAGAGGTAGATTTAAATAAATATACAGATTCTAATCTTTTTTCTAAGTTGGATTTAAATAATCCAGAAGAAAAAATGTATTTTACTAAAGTAGTAACAGCATTTGAAAATTTCATTGATTTTTTAAGAGACCCTGATGCATTTATTGATCACACCTATTTGTGGGATATTATTAGTATGCCAAATCCACAATTATTTCCTGCTGGTGTAAATTTAGTTATTCTACAGCTTAATGATGATGATATAACAAATAATGTAAGCATTATATGTCCAACTAATCATTATTCATCAGAATTTTATCAAGCTAGAAAACCAACTATTATTTTACTTAAAAAAGATAAATATTATGAACCTATTTATTCTTATACAAACAGCAACATTAATGGGGATAAAAATATACTTGTTTCTAAAGAATTCAAAGAATATGATCCTAAACTTTCTAAAACAATGAGAGCTGTTTTCAAAGAAATTATAAAACCTTTTTTTAATTTAATTTGTACACCATTAGAGAGTATGCCAAATGTATATAAAGCAAAACGTTCATTACTTCTTTATGATTTAATACAAAAATTAGATGGTTATGAATATTCTATCAAAAAACTGGTGATAAATTTTAATAATAAAGTTATTGGTGTAGTTGCTGAAGAACCAGGTATCGCCGGTAAACTTGGTTTTATTCCTTGTTATCCATCATACTTAGATGAATCATTAAAGAAAAACTTAGATTATGTTTTTATGACAGACCTAGGTTTATGGAATACATACGAAAATACTATTTCTTTTTTAAATAAATTAGACAAACGAAGCAAAAAACGTCGTACTGAACCAGATATTCCTTGCAAACCAGCGTTCAAAGTAGTAGAAGATGATCATGTTGTCGGAGTACTTACATCTACAAATCAATTTGTACAATTATCGCAACCAATTCTTATAGATGATATACCGCATGACTTAGACATTCCTTCATTAAATAATAATAACTATATTGTAGATTCAACTAAAAAACATATGATTCAAAGCGAAGTTCAATTTACAACACAAACTGATGTTGATAAAGAGCGCGTTGACTATATTAAAAGAATACGTTTAGAAACTAGTTTTTATAATGTATTCCGAAATACTATTCGTATTTTAATAAATGATTATGAAAATGTAAAAATAAGAGAACAAATAGAGTCAGAAATGTTAAAAGAATACATTATTTATTCAGAAAAACTAAAAAATATAGATGAATATCTTAGAAATTTGGTAAAGGATAAAATACAATTTATTGGTGATGATAATTATTATAAACTAATCAATGAAGTATCTACGTGTATTGTAAAAGATGCTGAATCTTGTAATGCATTTCCAAGTTTGTGTGCAGTTACTGAAAGTGGAAAATGTAACATGATTTTACCTGAAAAAAATTTAATAACAAAAAAAATGAATGAACATATTTATTATAGTAGAATGGCAGATGAAATTATTCGTTATAACAGAATAAGATCATTCATGTTTCAACCTCAAACATATTTATCATTTGGAAATATTGGTTATAATTTAAGAGATAATGAAATCATATTAATTCAATCTCTTTTAACACAAGACTATTTTGAAAGATTAATTCCTGCAATAATGAATAAATATACAAAATATTCATCTTATGATGAAGTTCAACCTGTTAAAACACAAGTATATGATAATGTAATAACCACATTAGGACAACCTATAACTGAAACCATTTGTGAAACTGAATTAAAAGATGACATTACATCCAGTATATGGAAACAATGTTTTCCTGAGAACTACAAAGAAATTGTATATAGTAAAAATAATGTATGTACATTTCAAATTATTATTGACTTAATAGAGAGAAAAACTGGCGAAAAATTTTCTATTAATCAAATTAAAAATTTATTGTTTGATGAATATAAAAAATATTTGGGTGCATATATGGATAAAATTATAGATATTTTAATTTTAGAAGGAAAGAAAACACTAGGAGATCAAGTGCATTCTGGTACTCTTTCTTTTTCTAATTTAATTTATACAGATAACTATTTTTTGACATTATTTGATTTATGGTTACTTGTTGTAAAATTTCAAATTCCTACTATGTTTATTTCTCAAAAAACAATTCTACAAACAAAATTTGTAAAAAATGAATTTTTTGGATATGGTACTAGAGAGGATGATTTTGCTTTTATTATAGTGCCTGGGTTTCGTCCAGAAAATATTCCCGGATATAAATGTGTATCCAGTAATGATGGTGAACTATTTATTTCTCTCGACAAATTAAATGATAGTTGTGTAGAGAGAATTTATACTGCTATGGATGAGTCTATTACTATTGAAAAATGTTTACAAGAATTTACAAAAACTAAAAAAACGAACTATATAAAGAAAAAGCCAAACATAATTATTGTAGATTCTGATTCTGAAGATATACCTAAAATGAATCCTAAACCAAAAGTACAAAGAAAAAAGAAAATTATAGTAGAAGAAGATAGTCCTGTTGAAAAAGAAAAAAAACAAACTAAAAAACAACAGATTAAAGGAAAAAAAACAGGTACAAAGAAAAATCTTATTTAATATTAATTAATCTACTTCATCGTATTCATTTGTCTCTTCATTTGTCTCTTCATTTGTCTCTTCATTTGTCTCTTCATTTGTCTCTTCATTTGTCTCTTCATTTGTCTCTTCATTTGTCTCTTCATTTGTCTCTTCATTTGTCTCTTCATTTGT